>CAFBLX010000058.1_pt1 | contig 13921 bp, 12 predicted proteins | sample 7268311 | NCBI WGS metagenome assembly CAFBLX01 (sample SAMEA6814046, study PRJEB35770) | freshwater metagenome | biome: Freshwater; feature: Freshwater reservoir; material: water | place: Czech Republic | collected 2017-05-23 | depth 30m m | reverse complement strand
GTGCCTCAGGGTTGGCGGCTGGATCTGGTCGGGATCGATCCGGCCCAGCAGTGGAGTGTGCTGCGCGAGCATGCGGTTGCCGCCGAAGCCGGACCGTGGGAATCACTGTGGGTCTACGACCACTTCCACACCGTTCCCGTCGCGACGGACGAGGCGACGCACGAGGCCTGGTCGCTGATGTCCGCATTGGCCGCGTCGACCTCGCGTATCCGACTGGGTCAGATGTGCACGGCGATGTCCTACCGCAACCCCGCCTACCTGGCGAAAGTTGCTGCGACAGTGGACATCATCTCCGGCGGCCGGGTCGAGATGGGTATCGGCGGCGGTTGGCACGAGCACGAGTTCCGCGCCTACGGCTACGGATTTCCCTCTGCCGGTGAACGATTGGGCCGCCTCGACGAGGGCGTGCAGATCTTCAAACAAGCGTGGACCACCGGCGAGGTGTATCTCGACGGCAAGCACTACGAGATCGACGGTGCCGTGGTGCGCCCACTGCCCCTGCAGGAGGGCGGCATCCCACTGTGGATCGCCGGTGGCGGCGAAAAAGTGACACTGAAGATCGCAGCGAAATACGCGAACTACACCAACTTCGATGGAACCCCTACCGGTTTCGCCGCCAAATCGGCTCTGCTGCGCGATCATTGCGCAACCGTCGGCACGGACTTCGACGCCATCGTCCGCTCGGCCAACTACAACGTGGCCATCGGCTCCACGGAGGCCGAGGTGCAGGAGCGGCTACGCGCTCTCGAGGCTCGACTGACCGAACACGTCGGAGCCGAGAAGGCACACGAGGCATTGGGCGCATACCGCGGAATGCCCGCCGTCGGAACACCCGAGCAGATCGTCGAGAACCTCACCGAACTGCAGCAGCAGGGCATGACGTACGGAATCTTCTACTTCCCGGAAGCCGCCTACGACCGCTCCGGCATCGAACTCTTCGAGCGCGAGGTCATCCCGGCTCTTCGGTAGGTCGTTCCGCAGGCTCCACTCCCGGCTCTTCGGTAGGCCGCGTCAGGTCCTCGGGCAGATCGGCGGGGTCCACGAGCAGCTGCTGGTTCTTGGCCTTGCGTACCTTCTCCGACAGTCCGATGTTGGCGTGCAGCAGTGCCCATTCGCCTTCGGTGATCTCGGCGGCGGCGCGTGCCAGGACGGCCGCGTCGGTGGTGCCCCAGGCGATCGGCATCGCCGACACCAGCTGCCAGGTGCGTCCACCGGTGTTACGGCCGCGATCGGCGAGCACCGACACCGCAGGCACCTCGGCACCGCGTTCGACGGCGTGGCCGGGCAGCGCACGGACGACGCGCGTGATCAGGACGTAGTGCGGCTCGTCGACTCCTGGTTTCGCGACATCGACCAGCGACAGCAACGTCGCGCCGCTCGGCATCGTCTCGGCCACCACCGCCGGAACCAGATCGCCCCGGGTGTAGAGCGATTCGATGGACCCCATCTTCTTCGGTGCCCACACCATGACCCACAGGGACGTCGCCGCCCCGATGCAGAACACGCCGCCGAGGATGTACGACCACGGCGTCGCGATCCAGAAGAACCAGATCCCCAGTGCCAGCAGGACCGCTGCCGTGAGCGCCGCGGACATCCGCAGCCGGCGAAGTTCGGTGAACGTCTCGTTGACCGACTTCGCGTGGGCTACGTCTACGGGGAACTCGAATCGGCGCACACTGCTATTCCTAGCATGCCGCCGATCCCGACACGAAGCGTCAGATTGCCGGGCCGAGCAGGTCGTCGGCGTCGGTGATGCGGTACGCGTATCCCTGTTCGGCGAGGAACCGCTGCCGATGCGCGGCGTATTCGGCGTCGAGGGTGTCGCGCGAGACCACCGAGTAGAAGTGCGCCTGACCACCGTCGTGTTTCGGCCGAAGCAATCGGCCCAGTCGCTGGGCTTCTTCCTGCCGGGAGCCGAACGTTCCCGAAACCTGGACTGCCACCGACGCTTCGGGAAGGTCGATCGAGAAGTTCGCCACCTTGCTCACCACCAGAGTCTGGATCTCACCCTTGCGGAAGGCGTCGAACAGCACCTCGCGTTCCTTGTTCTTGGTCGAGCCCTGGATCACCGGCGCGTTCAGGGCTTCACCGAGTTCGTTCAGCTGATCGAGGTACGCGCCGATCACCAACGTCGGAGCGTCTTGGTGTTTCGCCAGAATGGACTTCACGACGGCGATCTTGGTGTGCGCCGTCGAGCAGAGCTTGTAGCGCTCCTCGGGTTCGGCGACCGCGTACGACATGCGCTCGGCGTCGGTGAGGGTGACGCGCACCTCGATGCACTCGGCCGGTGCGATCCACCCCTGCGCCTCGATGTCCTTCCAGGGCGCGTCGTAGCGCTTCGGCCCGATCAGCGAGAAGACGTCGCCCTCGCGTCCGTCCTCGCGGACGAGCGTGGCCGTCAAGCCGAGTCGACGCCGTGACTGCAGGTCGGCTGTCATGCGGAACACCGGTGCGGGAAGCAGGTGTACCTCGTCGTAGATCACCAATCCCCAGTCGCGGGAATCGAACAGCTCCAGGTGCTTGTACTCACCCTTGGTTCGACGGGTGATGACCTGGTACGTGGCGATTGTCACAGGGCGGATCTCTTTGCGCTCGCCCGAATACTCGCCGATTTCCTCCTCGGTGAGCGACGTGCGAGCGATGAGCTCGCGCTTCCACTGCCTGCCGGCGACGGTGTTGGTGACCAGGATCAGCGTGGTGGCCTTGGCTCTGGCCATCGCCGCCGCACCGACCATGGTCTTACCCGCACCACACGGCAGCACGACGACGCCGGAGCCGCCGGCCCAGAACGAATCCGCGGCCATCTCCTGGTAGTCGCGCAGCGTCCACTTGCCACCCTCGGTATCGAGCTCGATCGGGTGCGCTTCGCCGTCGACGTAGCCGGCGAGGTCCTCGGCGGGCCAGCCGATCTTGAGCAACATCTGCTTCACGTGGCCGCGTTCGCTCGGATGCACGATGACCGTGTCCTCGTCCACCATCGCGCCGAGCATGGGCGCAATCTTCTTGTGCCGCATCACTTCGGTGAGCACGGCGCGGTCCAGGCTGATCAGCACCAGACCGTGGACCGGGCTCTTGACCAACTGCAACCGGCCGTATCGGGCCATCGTGTCGACGATGTCGACCAGCAACGGCTGCGGTACCGCATAGCGCGAGAAGTTGACCAACGCGTCGACCACCTGCTCGGCATCGTGACCGGCAGCGCGCGCGTTCCACAGCGCCAGCGGGGTGATGCGGTAGGTGTGCACGTGCTCGGGCGCACGTTCGAGCTCGGCGAACGGTGCGATCGCCGCCCGCGCTGCGCCCGCGAGTTCGTGATCGACCTCGAGCAACAGCGTTTTGTCGGACTGGACGATCAGCGGGCCGTCGGTCACGGTTCCTCCTAGAGACTTCTGCTGCGCCCGAAAGAGCGCAACTTCTCCATTGTCCACAGGTAGGGGCCCGCGTGCACGTGAGCAGTGACTCAGTCCACCAAGGCGACGGAGGTGATGCGGTGCAGAGTGAACCGCCGCACGCCCCCGGTGGCGGGGTCGAATGCGTCGAGTTGACCGCCGCCGATGCTGATCGGATCGACGATGCGGTGGGTCGCGACGCCCTGTGCGTCGACGTACCCGATGCTGACGCTGCGCTTGACCTTCGCTGCTGTCTGCAGCAGCGTCATCGTCGCGGTGCTGCTCGCGCGAGATCCGTCGGCGCGCACCACCGCACCGCCGTTGCCCGCAGCGCGGTCGGCGGCTCGCATTCCGCGTACCAACGACCCGAGCTGCTCGTCGGTGGGAACGGCCGGGGTACGGAAGGTCTGGCGCGGCCGCCGCGCCGACACCCGGGAGCCGCGGGCTCGAAGATCGACGATGGTGCCGGACGAGTCTTCACCCGCGGGCGCGAATCCGGCCCCGGCGAGTACCGACAGCACCTCGGCCAGCGGTGCCTGGGAGATCGCGACGGTCGGGGCAAGGGCGCGCAGGGCCAGCGACTCGGCGGCCGGAGAGGCCATCACCTCGGCGAGCAACGCCGGGTCCTCGCACCGGACGAACGACGCGGCCACGCCGGCGCGTAGCCGGCCGTGACGCCTGGCCACGTCGTCGATCAGATACGTCAGGGCCTGCGGAACCGGAGTGCGGGAATGGGTCGCGAACAACGAATGCAACTCCGAGGCCGTCAGGCCCACGTCGAGGGCCCGGCGCAGGCTCGTGTCGCTGATGCGATACATCGTCGCGGCACCCGCCGACTCGACGTCGGCGACGAGCGCGATCCGATCCTGCAGATCCGGTTCGAGCGGTCCCGGTGCCACCAGCGTCAGGTCGGCCTGCACCAACACGTAGTCGATCGGCTCGGGGAGTGCCGCGCGCATGTCGGCCTCGGCATTACCGTCGTGCAGCAGCGAGCGTCCCGGCGTCGACATCGCGCCGCGCGCGACCACTCCCAGCGCGGTCGCCTCGGCGATCACGTGCCCGACGGGTGTCACGCCGAACCGTCCGGACCACCGGGGTCGACGCCACGTCAGTGTGCGGGTGAGGTCGGTGGGCGTCGCGGCGTGTCCACTGCCGAGCTCGGCGAGCAGCTCCAGGATCATGCGACGGTCGCGGGGCGCGGCAGGCGAGCGGACTTCGTCCGACAACGCGGCGATGGGCTTGTCGTTGGGGTCACGCATGCCGATCACCCACGGGGCTCGCGGCGTCTCGAGCCAGGCGGAGGCGAGGGTGTGCCACCGGGCGGCCGGGGCCGCGGCGAGCCACGCGTCGACGGCGGGCGTCGGTGCCCAGTAGTCGTCGCCGGTGTCGGCGGAGGGGACAGGGTCCGGGGTTCCGCTGGAGATCAAATGGGCGGCGGCGAGCAGTTCGACGAGGATGCTCACGCGGTCGTCGTCGAGTCCGGTGGCCTTGGTGATCTTGCGCAGCTCGCGCACTCCGAGCCCGCCGGCCTTGAGGGCGGGAGCCGGCGACGCGGACAGCGCCTCGATGATGGCCACACAGTGCCGCCCGAGCTCCAGTGCCTCGCCCGCCGCAGCAGCGTCGACGTCGGCGAGCGCATGTGCAGTGGTCGTCAGCTTCGGCTCGGCGAGTGAGCGGGGATCCGTCATGGGCTCGCCGCGCAATATCTGACCGACCTGGACGGGGAGTTCGACGGTTTGCTCGTCCAACCAGATCAGCAGGCCTGCGGCGAGCAGTTTCTGCACGGGCCGATCGGGTGGGGTGCCCGGCGCGGCGTCTCGGGTACGGCCGGTGGGCGAAGACCTGGCCAGGGTGTCGAGAAGATTGCGTTCGCCGTCTTCGAGTGCGGCCAGCGCTGTGGTGATGTGGGTTTCGGTGAGGGTGTCCACCGGGTCGAGAGCGCGGCCGATGCGCCACGGCACGGCGTCCGCAGCGGTTGCGCTGATCCGGAACCCAGCGGCGTCGCCCCAGACGAGAAAGCGTTCGCGCAGTTGGGACAGCGCTTTGTCCACGGCTTTGGCCGGGGCGCGCTTGGCGATGACGGACAGCAGCGTGGCCCTGGTGACCGGACGCTCGTAGGCCTCTTCGATGGCCAGGATCTCGAGCACGGTCAGGGCCAGGGTGTCGAGGGTGTCCGCAGTGTGCAGGATCGACCGGCGTTGCTCTGCCCGGCCGGCCAGCACTGCCAGCGAGGCGGGCGGCGGCGCAGTCAGATCCGGACGCAACGACATGGCCTTGATCAGCTCCGCGTCTGTGCGAGCTGCGATCCACTGAGGCAGATCGGGAGGCATGTCGGTGTGTCGGGGCGCAGTCGTGTCGGTCATCGTCTATCAGATTAGAGACCTGGGCTGGTGCTCGCCGCAGGGCAGGTGTCAAAATGGGCCCATGGTGAACAAGTCGAAGAAGCCCTATGTCGATCCAGGCTGGCCGGAAACCGCTCGCGGTGACCACGCGGTGACCGAACTCTCGTCCGCTCGATCGGGTGGCTTGTCGCCCTTCGGTGAGGACACCGAGTTCCCGCTGCCCGTCGAAGACCTGCCCTACGCCCATCCGGTGACCGTCGTCAATCGCTGACAACGGCGCCCGAACACGAGAAAGCCCCCGACATCTTCGCGATGTCGGGGGCTTTTCTCGTATAGCGGCGGTTCTTGCTACTGGGGCAGGAACGCCTTGTTCGCCTGGTAGAAGCTGACGACCTGCGGATCGAGCTGGATGCCCTGAGCGGCGTTCTGGACGAACGACGCGATCTGGGGATCGTTGGTGATGTTCTGGACGGCGGTGACGATGCCGTTGACGACCTCGGCCGACGCATCGATCGACGGGATCGACGTCAGGTCGGGGAGGGCGGGAACTTCCGGTGCCTTGGGGGTGGCCGGAACGCTGCGCTCGGTGGGTGCGCTGCTCAGGCCGAGGCTCGAGGAGCAGGAGGGCCATGCGCCCCAGCCCTGCGAGTCGAGGACCTTCTCGGCGACTGCGATCTGCTCTTCACGGCTGGCCTGGTTGGCCGTTGCCGCGTACTGCTGTCCACCGTGTGCGTTCCAGGTGCTGGGGGAGAACTGCAATCCGCCCTGGAAGCCGTTGCCGGTGTTGATGCCCCAGTTGCCGCCTGCTTCACACTGCGCAAGGCGATCCCAGTCGGAATCCGGTGCCGCGTTGGCGGTACCGGTGAAGGCGATGCCCGCGGTGCCCATGATGGCACCGGTGACGGCGACCTTTGCGACGGTCTTGCCAGTGGTGCTCGGCTTGCGATGACGTCCGCTCATACGAGTTGAAATCCTCTCCACACGCGCCTGCGAGGTCAGCTGTCGGGTTCGGGCTGAGAGGTAGCCCGGCCTTCTTGCTCTTCCATATCGGATGAGCAATTGGGCTTCACCCCAAGGGAACTCGGTGCGGCTTCGTGAGTCGCTACAAGTTCCCGGTTGTCCGTGGAGGACGTGGGTCCCCCGTCCTCGTCCCCTGGGTGATCGTCGAGGGTTGTTCCGGTTCCCGCGGGACGAGGTTTGGCGCTGCGGGCCGGAATTCGGCCGAACTTTCCGGCCGCTGCTGACCGTACTGAAATTCCCGGGTTACGTCACTATTTGGTAACTGTCGATTTTTTCGTGTGTCAGCGACCGTCCCGACGGTCTGATTCCGGTCGCTCGAATAGGCCCAGCTAGTGGCTGTTCTCGGTGATCGACCCCGTGCTGTTGCCGGTCTGTTACCGAAGCGTGATGTGACGGAAGTCACATCACGCGAGGGGGCCTCGAAAGGTCACCGAACCGCAACGATGTCTTTCCCCAGCGGCATGAGCGAGACCGGAATCAACTTGAGGTTCGCGATCGCGAGCGGAATACCGATGATCGTGATGGCCATCGCGATCGCCGTGACGACGTGTGTCAGCGCCAGCCACCACCCGGCGAGGACGAGCCAGAGCACGTTGCCCACGAGGGCACCCGAACCCGCGCCGGGCTTGTCGACGATCGTCGACCCGAACGGCCACAGGGCGTAGACGCCGATGCGGAACGACGCGATCCCGAACGGAATGGTCACGATCAGGATGCACAGCAGGAGTCCCGCGAAGAAGTAGCCGAGTGCGAGCCACAGTCCACCGAACACGAGCCAGATGACGTTCAGGAGCAGTCGCATGATCTATCGCGCCCGTCGGCCGGAGAGCAGCGCGTACACCAGAGCGAGCACGAATCCGGCGGGTGCCGAGAACATCGCCGTCAGGTACAGGCCCAGCGGCGGCTTGGCGTCGGAGAAGACCGGGAAGAACAGGATCGCGACGATGGCAACGAGGCCGATCGCGAACAGCACCAGCGCGATGCGCAGCAGTGCAGTACTTCGCTTGCGAGTAGATGAGTCCACACCACCACGGTAGTGCGCGGCGGTGCGTCGTGCGAAAAACCGGAATGCCCTATTCGGGGCCTGCGCGCTAGACTGGCGTATTCGCGTCCTGCGTTTTCGTGGGGCGCGAAACTTGTGCACACCGCAGGGTCCCGACATCGGGCGTGCGGATACGAAACCAACGACAGCAACAGATGAACGGGTGAGCTCAGTGCCGACCGGCAAGGTGAAGTGGTACGACGTCGACAAGGGATTCGGATTCCTCTCGCAGGAGGAAGGCGAGGACGTGTATGTGCGTTCGTCAGCGCTGCCCGAAGGCGTCGACGGCCTCAAAGCCGGCCAGCGCGTCGAATTCGGCATGGCCGCGGGCCGTCGTGGCCCGCAGGCACTGAGCCTGAAGGTTCTCGAGCCTGCCCCGTCGATTCGCCAGAACAGCGGCAGCACCCGCCGCGAGCCCGTCGAGCGCAAGCACACACCCGACGAACTGCACGGCATGGTCGAGGACATGATCACGCTGCTCGAAGCGACGGTGCAGCCGGAACTCCGCAAGGGCAAGTACCCGGACCGCAAGATCGCTCAGCGCATCTCCGAGGTGGTCCGCGCCGTCGCTCGCGAGCTCGACAGCTGATCGTTACGGACGCGTGCCGATGGACCAGATCGCGTGGCTGACGAAGCTCTCGGTATTGGTGTCGGTGTCGATGATTCCCGTGGGTAGCCGAACCTCGATGCCGAGCAACGTTCGGCCGCCGTCGTCCGTCGTCGGGACGGTGACGCTCAGCCGGGTTCCCGGCTGATTGAACTGGCTGCTCTCGACGACCGCCCCGGTGTCGTCGCCGTAGACCAATGCCAGTTCCCACGGCGCGGAGTAGACGGCCTCGGGCATCGACAACTGCACCGTCGGGGCAGATCCCACCTGGATCTCGGCGGTCTCGCCGACGTTGGTGCACAGCGGGTCGCTCACGGCGCAGTACAGGTAGGGCTCGACTTGTACGGCTCGACCGTTGGAGTACGCCGTGACGACCGGTTCCTTGTCGGGGGCATTGCCGATCAGGACGGCGAGTACCCCGACGAACGCGACCGCGATCACGAACAGGCCGGCGGCGATCAGCGACGCGATCTTCTTGGTGCGGGGAGCCAGGTTCACTTGGTCACGTTTTCGCCGTAGGAGCTGTCGGATACTTCTTGTTCGACATGGTCGGGCCGGTTGCCACCGAACCCGGGTAGCAATGATCGACCGCGGTAGGTCAGGAAGGTCTGCACGAGGCCGATCGTAAGCAACACCGACACGACCGTGAAACCGAGCCAGTACTCGGTGGGAAGCAACACCCCGAGCGTTCCGCCGAGAACCCAGCACAGCTGCATGACGGTTTCCGAGCGGCCGAACCCGGATGCAATGGACTCCGGAGGCAGGTCGGACTGCAGAGACGCGTCGAGCGAGACCTTGGCCAGTGCGCTCGCGCTCGACGCGACCAGGGCGGCCACGGCGGCGGTGAGCAAACTGTCCGTGACAGCTGCGACGACGGCGACGACCGTCACCGCGACCGTGCACCGCAGGACGACCACCGATGGTCGGCCGAGCTTGATCCTGGCACCGAGTGCGTTGCCGGCGAAGTTGCCGAGACCGGCGGCGGCTCCGACCAGTCCGAGCATCGCGGCCTGCTGCAGCGGCTCGTGTTCGGTGCGGGATTTTGCGACGAACGCGATGTACAGCGTGAGGAAGCCGGTAAGAATTCTGATCGTGCCGTTGCCCCAGAGTCCGACGATCACCGCACGGCCCAGTGGCTGCCTGCGGTTCTTGGCGGCGGTGGCAGGCGGTGGGGTGCGCTTCAGCTTCTCGGTCGGGGCACCGCTGCCGGGGTAATCGCTGCTGTGATGCTGGTCGGCGTGGTAGCCGAGGGTGGCCGGAACTTCGCCCTCGGTCACTTCCACCCAGGACGGGATGCGCATGCTCAGGTATGCGCCGAGCACGGTGATCGCGGCGACGAACCACAGTGCGCCGGGCGAATCGGCGACGAAGGCGATACCGCCGGCGACAGCGCCTGCGGCGATGGTGCCCCCGAGCAGTCCGAAGACGGTGAGCCTCGAGTTGACGCGGACGAGGTCGATCTCCGGTGGCAGTACCCGCGGCGTCACCGCACTCTTGAGTACCGCAAACGATTTGCTCAGGACGAGCATGCCCAGCGCCGCTGGATAGAGCACCCAACTGTCGAAGTTGAACACCAACACCACCGCCAGCACGGTACGCAGGCCGAACGAGGTGGCCAGCGCGATGCGTCGGCCGTGCTGCAACCGGTCGAGCAACGGGCCGATCAGCGGCGCGATCAGCGCGAACGGAGCGATGGTGATCACCAGGTACAGCGCAACCTTCGTCTTGTCCTCACCGGTCGCCGCGGAGAAGAACAGCGTGTTGGCCAGTGCAATCGCCAGGGCAGCGTCCGATGCGAAGTTCGCCATCGTCGCGTAGGTCAGCGCGGTCAGCCCGGACTTGTCCGCCCCATCGGCTTTCGCAGCCCGCTGGAACGACGCGATTCCTTTGCCGGTCAGCTCGCGCCCACGCATCGCCGCGACGCGGGTGACGGTGAGCTTCTTGGGCATCGGTGGTGGCTTACGGCCGCCGGTTCGGCCGCGCGCGGCAGTGATCTGCTGCGTGCGCGCCGGGTGCAGCGGCGGCAACGGTTGGCGGCGGCTCGGAACGTGGCCGCCGGCACCGGATTGGACAGCACGGGGGTCGGCCGGTGGATAGTTGACGAAACCGGGATGCTCCGAGCTCTGTTCGTCAGCAGTGGAGTGACCGGTTTCGTTGCCAGGAGCGGAGCCTGCGGAGTGACCTATTTCGGTGCCAGCGCCCGAGCTTTCCGCACCTGGCGTGGGGTGGGGGAGTCGCGGATCGGTCACGTGATCAATTCTGTCCTACGGCCGCGGGATCGGTGAATCGCACCTCGAAGATCTTGGGCCAGAATTTGCCGGTCACGAGGAATCTGTCGGTCCCGGGGATCTGGGCGATGCCGTTGAAGACGTCGGCTCCGTTTCGCTCGGTGGCCGACATCGAATCCCACATCGGCTTGCCGTCGACGACGGCGGTGACGCGGCCGGTGGTGGGGTCGATGCGCATGATGTCGAAGGTCTGCCAGACGTTGGCGTAGATCGAGCCGTCCTCGGCGCATTCGAGTTCGTTGAGCCGTTCCACCGGATTGCCGTCGAGTGTGACGTCGACGGTGTTCACGGCGTCGAAGGATGTGGGGTCACGGAAGGTCAGGGTGGACGTGCCGTCGCTCATGACCAGTCGGTCGTCCGGGGTTCCTTCACCCTGCGTGCACAGCCCCCATCCTTCGCCGTCGTAGTCCACTCGGCGCTGTTCGGCCAGGGTGTCTCGGTCGCGGGCAATGGCGACTCCGTCTTGCCAGGTGATCTGCCACAGGGTGTCGCCGTCGACGGTGATGCCCTCGCCGAACAGGTCGGACGGCAGATCGACCCGCCCCAGCTCGGTCATGTTCTCGAGCGACGTGCGGCGGACGAAGGAGGAGCCCTCCAGCCCGGTGCCCTCGTAGAGCACATCACCGTCGATCTCGAACCCCTGAGTGAAGGCGTCGTCGGCGCGATCGTAGGAACGCAGAACCTCGGCGCCCAGCGTGGGTACCGAGTCCGACGTGATGGGGGCCGAGTCGCCTGGACCCGACGTCGACGAGCAGGCGGTGACGGTCAACAGGGACGTCACGAGTGCAGCGAAGGTGCGAGCGCGGACGGTCATTGCATCCATGATGGCAGCCCGAACTGGGCGTCACCGAGTTGATGCGGCAAACTGAATGTGTGAGTGTCGTATCTTCTCCAGAGCTCGGATCCATCCGCCCCGTCTTGGCCGATGCCGTGGACCTCGCGCGGCAGGCTCTGCTCGAGCTGGGAGAGGGCGGTGTCGGCGAGTACCTCGGCGTGACCGTGGAGGACGACAGTGCTGCCACCCACCGCTTCGCCAGCGATCTGGACGGCTATCGCGGATGGCAGTGGGCCGTTGTCGTCGCTGCTCCCGACGACGCCGATCACGCCACCGTCAGCGAACTCGTACTGCTACCCGGTCCCGATGCTCTCGTGGCACCGTCCTGGGTGCCCTGGGACGAGCGCATCCGACCCGGTGATCTCGGGCCGGGCGATCTGCTCTCTCCACGTCGAGACGACCCGCGGCTGGTGCCGGGATACGTCGCGTCCGGTGACCCCGCCATCGACGAGGTGGCCGGCGAGATCGGGCTCGGCCGCACTCAGGTCACCAGCCTCGAGGGACGGCTCGATGCCGCCGAACGATGGCACGACGGCGACTTCGGCCCGGACAGCGAGATGGCCAAGGCCGCGCCGTCCACGTGCGGACTCTGCGGTTTCTACCTACCCCTCGCGGGATCGCTCTCCGCAGCGTTCGGAGTGTGTGGCAACGAGTTCGCCGCCGACGGTCATGTGGTGCACGTCGAATACGGTTGCGGCGCGCACTCCGATACCGAGCTGCCCACCGGAGCGGGCTCGCCGCAGTTCGAGCCGTACGACGACGCAGCACTCGACGTCACTCCGTCGCCGACCGGTGCCGCACAGTCGAACGAGCCTACCGCGAACGACGCTGTTGCAGAAGATGATTCGGAAGCGATCGTCTCGTCGGCCGAGACGGTAGCGGTGGCGGAGTCCAAGGCACCCCAGCCCGACGCGGCAGCACCTGAATCGGCAGACTCCGCACCGGCAGAGCCCGAGGTGGTCGAGACCGGGAACGATGAAGCTGACGCAGCGCCTTCCATTGATGCAGCCCCTTCCACTGGCGACGCCTCTTCTACTGACGACGCGTCTCCCGCAGTCGATGCCGATGCCGGTGTCGATCTCGTCGCCGATTCCAGTGTCGACGATGTTGTGCAGCAGGAGGATTCGGCATCGCCGAGCTGATCGATCCTTTCGGTACCGGGTCGCTTCGCGAGTCGATTCTCGCGTCCTGGGGTTCCTCGCCCACGCGGCTGCGGGAAGATTCGGCATCCGAGGCAGATCTGGTGCGCGGGGGATACCGCGATCGTTTGTTGACCGAGTTGGCACAGAACGCGGCTGATGCTGCGCAGCGAGCCGGCGTCCCGGGTCGGCTCTCGGTGTGGACCGACGAGGCGGGTGCACTGCATGTCGCCAACACCGGTGCCGCGCTGGATGTGTCGGGTGTGCATGCTCTCACCGCGCTGCGGGCGTCGGCGAAGGCTGCGGCCGATCCGGGTGTCGGACAGTTCGGGGTCGGCTTCACCGCGGTGCGATCGGCGTCCGACGAGATCGAGGTCCGCTCGCGCGGTGGCGGGGTGATCTTCAGTGCCGAGCGCACTCTGAGCGCGTTGCGCGAGCGGGACATGACTGTGCCGGAGTCGGGTGTGCCGGTGCTTCGGTTGGCGTGGCCTACTTTCACGCCGCCCGCTGCCGGGTTCGATACTGAGATCGTGTTGACGCCGCGACCCGATGTGCAAGCGGAATCCCTTGCCGGGGGGTTCCTCGACGAGGCCGTCGACTTGTTGCTCGAGCTCGACGCGTTGGATTCCATCGAGATCGATGGTGTCGTCGTCGACTGTGTGAGAACGGAACTCGACGATGCACGCGTCGAGATCGCCATCGGTTCGCGAACGTGGCTGCAGTACACCACCTCGGCTGCGCGGTGGATCGTTCCGATGGTCGACGGTCTACCCGTTCCCGCAGCGCCGGATGTGTTGCGGGCCCCGACGCGGTCGGACGAGCTGTTGTCGTTGCCCGCGTTGGTCGTTGCCGATGTACCCATGCAGCCGGATCGTCGACGGGTTCTGCCCGGTGTCTCTGTCGTCGAGGTGGCCCACGGCTATCCCGATTTCGTGGCGTCGTTGCCTGCGTCCGTGCGAGTGTCGTTCGTGCCCGAGGTCGGGTTCGCGCGCAGTGCGATCGACGGTGAGCTACGGGAGCTGATCTTTCGCCGGTTGTCCACTGCCCCATGGCTTCCCGCTGCCGACGGACCCGATCTCGTACCCGAACGCGCCCATGTTCTGGCCGATGCGACCGAGGAACTCGCCGCGGTGTTGCTCGATGTGGTCCCGAATCTGGTGGACGCCGCTCTGTCGGGCGCGCGGCACGCGTCGGCGTTGTCGGCGGTGGGAGTGCACCGCATCGGGTTGGCGCGGTTGGCCGAGATGCTCGGCGGGCAG
>CAFBLX010000057.1_pt1 | contig 14003 bp, 11 predicted proteins | sample 7268311 | NCBI WGS metagenome assembly CAFBLX01 (sample SAMEA6814046, study PRJEB35770) | freshwater metagenome | biome: Freshwater; feature: Freshwater reservoir; material: water | place: Czech Republic | collected 2017-05-23 | depth 30m m | reverse complement strand
GGCTTCTCACCGAATCCGCGCGGCGGCTGAACCATGATGACCACATTGCCGAATTGCATTGCTGCGATGACGATCTCACCGTCGGGATCAGCGGAACGATCGACGTAGAGATCACCCGGTGCCGGTCCCCAATGTTCGATCACACCCTCGCGAAGGTCGTCGGGAAGCTGCTCGAACCAGGTTCGATACCGGGCCGCCGAAATACGAATGGGATTGCCCTCGAGCTGGGCGTCGGTGAGCCAGTTGGGGTCCTGACCGCCACGGGCGATCAAGGCGTGGATCAGTGCGTCGCCGTCTCGGGCCGCCAGACCGGGCACCGAATCCGGGCCCTCGAGCGGTCCGAGGTCGTAGCCTGCCTCACGCATGTCCGACATCAACGCGATCGCGCTGGCGGGAGTGTCGAGGCCGACGGCATTGCCGATGCGGGCATGTTTGGTGGGATACGCCGAGAACATCAGGGCGATTCGGCGGTCGGCGGCCGGGATGTGTCGGAGCCGCGCATGGCGGACGGCGATGCCGGCAACGCGTGCTGCTCGCTCGTGGTCCGGAACGTAGGTGGTCAGGCCGTCGTCGTCGATCTCCTTGAACGAGAACGGAACCGTGATGAGGCGGCCGTCGAATTCCGGGACCGCGACCTGCGTGGCCACGTCGAGTGGGGAGAGTCCGTCGTCGTTCTCGGACCACGTCGCGCGGGAACTCGTCAGGCACAGACCCTGCAGGATCGGAACGTCGAGGGCGGCGAGTTCGGCGACATCCCAGGCTTCGTCGTCGCCGCCTGCCGAAGCACCGGCGGGTTTGGTGCCGCCTGCAGCCAGCACGGTCACGATCAAGGCATCCGCCGACTTCAGCGTCTCCAGCAAGTCGGCTTCCGCCGTGCGCAGTGACGCACAGTAGATCGGCAGTGCGTTCGCCCCGGCGTTCTCGACTGCGGCGGCGAGGGCATCGATGTAGGTGGTATTTCCGGCGAGATGCTGAGCGCGGTAGTACAGAATCGCCACGGTCGGGCCGTCGGAGTGCTGGGCGGAGTTCCGCTCGAGGTGGCCCCACGTCGGCAGGTGTCGAGGGGCATCGAAACCGTGACCGGTGAGGAGCACCGTGTCGGACAGAAAGTTGTACAGCTGCCGCAGATTGCCCGAGCCGCCCTCGGCCAGATAGTTGTGCGCTTGGGCGGCGACGTTGGCGGGCACCGTGGAGATCTCCATCAGATCCGCATCCGGGGCCTGTTCGCCGCCCAGCACGACCACGGGCAAACCGGTGGCCAGGACGGCCTCGATTCCCGACTCCCACGAGCGACGCGATCCGAGAATGCGGACGATGATCAGCTCGGCCGATTCGGCCATCGACGGGATGTCTTCCGCCAGCAGGCGGGACGGGTTGCCCCACGTGAAATCGGCCCCACTGGCGCGGGCACTGAGCAGATCGGTGTCCGATGTGGACAGCAACAGAAACACGGGTAACGCCCTCCTCGGGGTTTCGCGCCCCTGGATCGGTGAATCGTCCGAGCTCGTCGGTGAGAGGGTCCGACTCCCGCCCCGTCCCGAAGGCACGATCCTCGAGAACAGGTCCCATGAACCATTCCCGACGGGCTGCTCTCGACGAACTACAGGGCGGTCACGGTGGCGCGACCGTACCGGGATTTCACCGGTTTCCTCTCGGCCGGAGCCGTGAACATCGAATGCTACCGGTGCCGGGACGAGATCGGGCCACCCGTCGCACTTGTAGCCTGGTGAACATGAGTTCGCCCAGTAGGTCCGTGCCCGACGGCTGCCCCGGAGCTCTGTCGACGCACCGCGCGGCGGACGGTCCGTTGGCCAGAATCCGGCTCCCGGGCGGCCTCGTGCTGCCGGAGCAGATGCAGGTCCTGGCCGAGGCCGCTGCCGAGCTCGGTGACGGCTCGCTCGAACTCACGTCGAGGGGCAACATCCAGGTTCGTGCGGTCTCGGACCCGGACGAGCTCGCGAACAGGTTGGCCGCGGCCGGGTTGCTGCCGTCTCCGACGCACGAGCGCGTGCGCAACATCCTCGCCTCGCCGCTGTCGGGCCGGGTCGGCGGACTCACCGACGTCCGCAGTCTCGTCGGCGAGCTCGACGCTGCCGTGTGTGCTCGCCCCGAGCTCGCCGAACTGCCCGGCCGAACGTTGTTCGCCCTGGACGACGGCCGCGGGGATCTGTGCGGACTCGAACCCGACTTCGGGGTGTACGCCCAGGCCGACGGGTCGTTCGCAGTGCTGTTGGCAGGACGCGACAGCGGTGTACGCGTCGACCGCGAGCACGTGGTCTCGACTCTGCTCGACTGCGCGGATGCCTTCGTCCGGTTGCGCCACAAGGAATGGCGACTGGCGGAACTGGACGGCGGTGCCGCGCGCATCGTCGACGTGCTCGGGTTGGAGGCCGGACCGGTACTGGCCATGCCTGCGCCGGTCGAGGTGCCACCGATCGGCTGGCTCGATCAGGACGATGGCCACGTTGCGCTCGGCGCAGGTCTGGCCAACGGCGTCCTCGGCGCGCGGTTGGCCGAATTCCTCGCGGCCGTCGATCGTCCGCTGATCGTGACGCCGTGGCGATCGCTGATCGTGGGTGATCTGGACGAGGAACCGGCCGAACAGGTCGTTCGAGTTCTCGCACCCATGGGCCTGATCTTCGACGCCGCGTCACCGTGGATCCGAGTCAGTGCCTGTACCGGATCGCCCGGCTGCGAGAAGTCCCTCGCCGACGTCCGAGCCGACCTCGCGGCCGCGGTCGACGCGCGGATGACGCCACGGGACGAGCGGCAGCATTGGTCCGGTTGCGAGCGTCGATGCGGCCGACCCAAAGGCGAGGTGACCGACGTCATTGCGACGGGAATCGGCTACCAGGTGTCCTGAGCACCTGGAGACCGGCTTCCGGCTGAGGGGTCCCTCTCCCCTATCGTGACACGCATGCACGACTACATCCGTGACGGCGCGGAGATCTACCGCCAGTCTTTCGCAACCATCCGTGCCGAAGCGGATCTGTCTCGGTTCGCCCCGGACGTCGCCCAGGTCGTCGTGCGCATGATTCACGCTGTCGGTGAGATCGACCTGACCGAGACGATCGGCTTCACGCCCGACGTGGTGGAGTCCGCCCGAACTGCTCTGCGCGCAGGGGCACCCGTGTTGTGCGACGCCAACATGGTTGCCGCCGGTATCACTCGTCGCCGTCTGCCGGCCGACAACGAGGTGCTGTGCACCCTGTCCGATCCTCGGGTACCGGATTTGGCTCGGAGTATGGGCACCACGAGAACCGCTGCAGCGCTGGAGTTGTGGGGTGACAAGCTGGGCGGTGCCGTCGTCGCGATCGGAAACGCGCCGACCGCCCTGTTCCACCTCATGGAAATGCTCGCGGCCGGGGCTCCGAAGCCCGCAGCCATCGTCGGCGGCCCGGTCGGATTCATCGGCGCGGCGGAGTCGAAGGAAGATCTGATCGCCGCCGAACTCGGCGTGGAGTATCTGGTCGTCCGGGGCAGACGCGGTGGCAGCCCCATCACCGTCGCCGCGGTCAATGCCATTGCGAGCGAACAAGAATGAGCTCCAGCGGAAAGTTGTGGGGAGTGGGCGTCGGCCCGGGCGACCCGGAGTTGTTGACCGTCAAGGCCGCTCGCGTGATCGGCGAGGCCGATGTCGTCGCCTTCCACAGTGCTCGGCACGGTCGCAGCATCTCGCGCGCCCTCGCGGCCGGTTACATGCGCGACGGGCAGATCGAGGAACACCTGGTGTATCCGGTGACCACGGAGGCGACGGCTCATCCCGGTGGGTATCAGGGGGCCATCGACGAGTTCTACGAGTCCGCTGCCGCACGGCTCGCCGCTCATCTCGACGCCGGCCGATCGGTTGTGCTTCTGGCCGAGGGCGATCCACTGTTCTACAGCTCGTACATGCACATGCACAAACGCCTGGCACACCGGTTCGAGGTCGAGGTGGTTCCCGGCGTGACCTCGGTGAGTGCTGCATCGGCCGCCCTGGCGACTCCACTGGTGGAGCGCGACGAGGTTTTCACCGTCCTCCCCGGCACCTTGCCGGTGAACGAGCTCACTCGCCGACTCCGCGGCACCGACGCCGCGGTCATCATGAAACTCGGTCGAACCTATCCGACCGTGCTCGACGCACTGGAACGATCCGGCAGGCTCGACGAAGCGCGGTACGTCGAGCGGGCCAGTACAGCCGAGCAACGCGTCCTCGATGCCGCCGACGCGGACAACGTGCCGTACTTCTCGATGATCGTCGTGCCGAGTCCGTCGAATCGAACCGAACTTCCCACCAGTACGGGCGAAGTGGTCGTGGTCGGTCTCGGTCCGGGCGACGACGTGTGGACGACGGACGAAGTGCGAGCCGAACTCGCGGCAGCAACCGATCTGGTCGGATACATCACCTACATCGATCGAGTTCCTCAGCGACCCGGCCAGATTCGGCATGCGAGCGACAACAAGGTCGAATCCGAGCGCGCGGCATTCGCCCTCGACCTCGCCAAACAGGGTCGCCGCGTCGCTGTGGTGTCCTCGGGTGATCCGGGTGTGTTCGCGATGGCGACAGCGGTCATCGAGGTTGCAGCAGAACAGCAGTGGAATTCGGTACCGGTACGCGTGGTCCCGGGAATGACGGCAGCCAATGCTGTTGCCAGCCGCGTCGGCGCGCCGCTCGGACACGACTACGCCGTCATCTCCCTCTCCGATCGCCTCAAGCCCTGGGACGTGGTGGCCCGACGGCTCTCGGCAGTGGCCGAAGCCGACATGGCGATCGCGATCTACAACCCGGCGTCGAAGACTCGCACCTGGCAGGTCGCGGCCATGAAAGATGTTCTGCTCGAACATCGGTCACCGGAGACGCCGGTGGTGATCGGGCGCGCGGTAGGCAGTGCGCAGGAATCGGTGCGCACCGTGACCCTCGGCGAACTCGATCCCGAGTCGATCGATATGCGATGCCTGCTCATTGTCGGCTCCTCGATGACGACGGTGGTGGAGACCGGAAGCGGTCCGAGAGTGTTCACGTCGCGGCGCTACCCGTCAGGGAGTGACGCGTAGGCGTTCGATCAACCACCGAGCGGCGGCATCGACCTCGTCGACCGTCGATGCCGAGGTGTCGACGGTCGGTCGCGAGATCATCAGAACGGGAATCGAGGCCGATCGCGCCGCGTCGAGCTTGGCGCGGGTCATCGTGCCGCCGCTGTTCTTGGTGACCAGCACGTCTATTCGGTTGTCGGCGAGCATTGCCGACTCGTGCGCGAGGTCGAACGGCCCGCGGCCCAGTTCCAGGGTGGCGCGAGGGGGAACGGCACCGGTCGGTGGATCTATCGAACGAATCAGGAACCACGCATCGGCGACTCCGGCGAAATGGTGAACGCCCTGCCTGCCGATGGTGAGGAACACCCGACTACCCGGTTCTATCGATGCGGCCGCCTCGGGGAGGGATGCCACGGTGGTCCAACGGTCGTCCGTCGACGCGATCCACGGCGGCCGGGTCAGCACGAGATGAGCGACACCGGTTGTCCGAGCAGCGAAGTCGGCATGCGCGGTGATGGTGGCGGCAAACGGATGCGTTGCGTCGACCAGTGCGTCGACGGCGTTGTCTCGAATCCACTGTGCCAATGCGTCGGCACCGCCGAAACCGCCGATCCTGGTATGGCCCGACACCGGCGCCGGCTCGGCGACGCGCCCGGCCAGCGAGGTGATCAACTCGATCCCGGGCACGCCGGCCACGGCGGCCGCGAGTTGCCTGGATTCGGACGTGCCGCCCAGGAGTAGGACCTTCACTGCTCGTCCGCATCCGCCCCGTCGGGCGCACCCCAGGGTTTCGTCACGCACCACTGGGTGACCGGCAGTTGTGGTCGCCAGGTGGTGAAGGAGCCCAACGGCTCACCCCGGTAGATCTGGAACCGGCGCAGCCTGCCGCCGTATCGTGCAGCTGCCGAGAGCAGCAGTGAATCCGATTCTGCGGTCACCGAATTGGCGACCAATCGGCCACCCGGACGCACGGCCGCCCAGCACCGCTCGATCATGTCCGGCTCGGTCGCCCCGCCGCCGACGAACACCGCGTCCGGAACGCCTGCACTGCCGGGGACCTCGTCGAAAGCTCCGGGCGCAGTGCCGAGCACGGCCAACCCGGGCACCCCGAGCCGTTGTGCGTTGGTTGTGATCTGGTGTCGACGATCCGCAGACGACTCGAATGTCACTGCACGACACGATGGATCGGTGCGCATCCATTCGATGGCGATCGTCCCCGAGCCCCCGCCGACGTCCCACAGGACCTCGCCGGGTCCGGGCGCCAACGCACACAGCGTCAGTGCGCGCACTTCCTGCTTGGTCATCTGACCGTCGCCGGTGTACTGCGAATCGGGCAGGCCCGGAACGCGAGTGAGTCTGGTGGCGCCTCGATCTCGAACGCATTCGAGCGCGACGACGTTGAGCGGGTCGGCGTCGGCGAACGTCGATTCCGTCGCCGTCCCCCGGGTGACTCGTTCGGCCGGGCCGCCGAGTTGTTCGAGCACACTCACCGTGCTGGCACCGAAACCGTTGTCACGCAGGAGCGCACACACGTCACCCGGTGTCGAGCTGCCTCGGCTCAGTACGAGAAGTCGACGACCGTGGCCCAGTTCCGGGAGGACGGTCTCGACCGGGCTGTTCACCAGCGACACCGTCGTGGTGTGCGCGAGCGACCAGCCCAGACGCGCACAGGCGAGCGAGACCGACGACGGTGCGGGATACACCCTCAGACGTTCGGCGCCGAATTCGCGAGCCAGGCTCACACCGATACCGTGAAACATCGGGTCGCCACTGGCCAGCACACACACGGTCCGGCCGTCACAGGAGTCGATCATCGGCCGCAGGCTCGGTAGCAACGGACTGGGCCACGCCCGAGCGTCGGCGCACCTGTCCACCACGCCGGCAAGCTGCCTCGCCGACCCGAAGACGACATCTGCCTGCTCGACCACGACACGTGCGACAGCAGACAGTCCGTCCCAACCGTCCGCGCCGATTCCCACCACTGCGATGGGGTGAGGGTCGGGCTCCGCCATCAGCGCGGCATCCTGCGCCACAGCCATTGCGGAAGCAGTCGCATCGCGAAGAACACCGGGCGAAGAGTGCCGGGGATCCACACCGTCGACTTCCGGCTGCGCAGCGCAGCCACCACCGCGGCGGCCACCTGATCGGGTGTGCTGGACATCGGTGCCGGGTCCATGCCCTCGGTCATCGAACCGATGACGAACCCTGGGCGCGCGAGCAACAGATGGACGCCGGTGCCGTGCAGGGAATCGCTCAGTCCGCTGGCGAAGCCGTCCAGACCCGCTTTGGCCGAGCCGTAGACGTAGTTGGCCCGCCTCACCCGGATACCCGCGACGGACGAGAAGACCACCAGATCGCCGCTCTTCTGCGCCCGCAGTACCTTCGCGGCGTGGGTGAGGACGGAAGCCTGGGCCAGGAAGTCGGTCGTGATCACCTCCAGCGCATGCCCGGCGTCGTCCTCGGCGCGCGTCTGATCCCCCAGAATCCCGAACGCCAACACCACGATCCCGATGGGCCCGTGCCGTTCCACGACGGAGCGCAGGATTTCCTCGTGGGTGGCCATGGCGTTCGCGTCGAACTCGACCGCATCGACGGTCGTCGCGCCTGCCTGCAGCACACGTGACCGTTGCGTCGCCAGGTCGGAACTGCGCCGAGCGGCCAGTACGACGGTTCGTCCCGGTGCCAGCCGAGTGGCGACCTCGAGACCGATCTCGCTTCGGCCGCCGAGCAACAACAACGTTCCCGAGGCGGGTTCAGATCGTCTGCTCACGCCGAACAGTCTCTCCGATCGAGCCCCGCTCGTGGCAGTCGGGGCACGTCACTACAGTCGAGTCATGGCCGCTACCCCCGCTGACGCGACTGCCCTCACCGACGAGGCGATCGAATTCCTCACCGAACGGCACCTCGCCACGCTGACGACGTTGCGTCCGGACGGCACGCCCCATGTCGTCGCCGTCGGGTTCACCTACGACGCGGACGCCCACGTCGCCCGTGTCATCACCAACAACGTGTCGCAGAAGGCGATCAACGCCGGCCGCGGTGCCTACGCCGCCGTCACCCAGATCGACGGTGCCCGCTGGCTGACGTTGGAGGGTCCGGCCACCGTTCGTGACGACCACGAGTCGGTCGCCGATGCGGAGAACCGCTATGCCCGACGCTATCGAGTGCCGCGGGAGAATCCGACCCGCGTCGTCGTCGAGATAGCGGTGCGGCGGGTACTGGGCAGCCGCTCGCTGCTGCGACGCTAGTCGTCCGTCGGCCAGGGTAGAACGGTCAGGTTCGGCCATTCGGTGGTCCACCGCGCGGCCTTCGCCTCGTAGACGTGCCGCATCGGTAATCGCGGATTCGGCCGGACGATCCCGGCGAACAGGTCTTCGAAGCCGTGTGGGGCATAGACGCGGTCCATACCGTGGGAGTCCACGGTGATTCCGAAACAGCACGTGGTCGACACGAAGTGGTCGATGGCATCCTCGGAGCTTCGGTACGAAGCCAACGTCGCTCCGAAATGCTGCTCGTACCACAGGTGTACACGCGCTTGATTACGCACTTCGACGTCGACCCCGAGGTCGGCGAACACGTCGGCCGCGGTCTCGATCACGTCGTTCTCGGCGGCGTACGACAGATCCGTGTCGTCGAAGTAGAAAAAGTCGTAGTCGCGAATTCCGGCCCCGAGATCTCGGTCGGCGAGGTGATTCCACACGGTTTGGAACAGACCGCCCGCCGTCAGGTACCAACCCGAGAGCCCGAGCTGCGGCGCACGCCGAAGTACCTCGGCCACAATCGGATTCGTCCTGACGACGGAGACGAACTCTACTTGGCGGCCGTCGGTCACACCGGCAGCACGGCGAGACCGTGGGGGCGGAGATTGACCGATTCGCACCCGTTCGCCGTCACGACGACGATGTCCTCGATCCTGGCACCCCACTGCCCACGGAAATAGATGCCCGGTTCGATGCTGAACGCCATTCCCTCGGTGAGAGTGATGTCGTTGCCCGCCACGATGTACGGCTCCTCGTGCACCGACAGGCCGATACCGTGTCCGGTGCGGTGCAGGAACGCCTCTCCCAGACCGGCTTCGACCAACACCTCGCGTGCGGCTGCGTCGATGGACTCCGCGCTGACTCCCGGCGACACAGCGTCGACTGCGGCCTGCTGAGCTCGCTCCAGTACCGCGTACCGGGTAGCGACCTCGGCCGAAGGCTCGCCGAGACTGTAGGTGCGAGTGGAGTCCGAGTTGTATCCCGGCGCAACGGGTCCACCGATGTCGACGACGACCACGTCGCCGGCCTCGACGACACGATCGGAGACCTCGTGGTGCGGATCGGCACCGTGCGGACCGGAGCCGACAATGATGAATTCCGGTGCGGTATGGCCTTCCTCGACGATCGCCGTCGCGATGTCTGCCGCGATCTGGGCTTCGGTTCGGCCCACTCGGAGCCACTCGCCCATCCGGGCGTGAACCCGGTCGATGGCATGACCGGCTCGACGCAGAGCATCGATCTCGGCGTCGTCCTTGATCATCCGCAGCTGGCGCAGAACGTCTGTCGCCAGTACCGGCACGGTCCCGAAAATCGTTGCCAGCGGCACGAAGTGCAGGGCGGGCATTGCGTCGGCGACAGCGGTCTTGCTGCCGGCCGGGACGGCCGCAGCCACGAGCGCGTACGGATCGACGCCGTCGACCCAATCGACGAGCGTCAGTGACAGGTCCCCGGCGGCGGAGTCACCCAGCGCGGCGAGTTCGAGCCGCGGCACGACGATGCTGGGAGTGCTGCCGTCGGCCGGCACCACCAACGCGATGAGACGCTCGAACGAGCTGGCCGTGGACCCGATCAGATACTGCAGATCCGGGCCCGGAGTGATCAGCAGGGCGTCCAAGCCTGCGTCCGACGTCAGGCGGGCCGCGCGCGCGAGCCTGGAGGCGTAGACATCGCTGGGAAAACGAGAAGAATCGACACTCATACCTTCAGGCTAGTGCCGTACGGCAAGATGAGCCCCATGACCACCCCCGGAAAGTCGCCGTTGCTGCTCCTCGACGGCGCGAGCCTGTGGTTCAGGGCCTACTACGCTCTGCCCGAGTCGATTACGGCGCCCGACGGCCGTCCCGTCAATGCCGTGCGAGGTTTCCTCGACATGATCTCGGCCCTGATCACGCGAACCGAACCGAGCCGATTGGCTGTATGCCTCGACCTCGACTGGCGTCCACAGTTCCGAGTGGACCTCGTTCCCTCGTACAAGGCTCACCGGGTTGCCGACGCCGCGCCGGATGTGGCCGAGAGCGAAGAGGTTCCCGAGACCCTGACGCCACAGGTGGACATGATCATGGACGTCCTGGCGGCGTTGGGAATTGCCACCGCGGGGGCCGCCGGCCTCGAGGCCGACGACGTGCTCGGAACCTTGGCTGCACAGGAACGACGCGATCCCGTCGTCGTGGTCAGCGGCGACCGAGATCTGTTGCAGGTGGCGGCGGACGAACCGAACGAGGTACGGGTGCTGTACGTGGGTCGAGGCTTGGCCAAGGCCGAACTCTTCGGCCCGGTCGAAGTGGCCGAGCGGTACGGCGTCCCGTTGCACCGCGCGGGAGCGGCCTACGCGGAATTGGCGCTTCTGCGCGGCGATGCGTCGGACGGGCTACCGGGTGTCAAGGGTGTCGGTGAGAAGACGGCCTCCACACTCATGCTGCAGTACGAGTCCGTCGCGGCCCTGCGTGCGGCGGCACTCGATCCGGAGTCGGACATGGCCAAGGGAATTCGGGCGAAGCTGGCCAACGCCAGCGACTACCTCGATGCGGCACTGCCGGTGGTGCGGGTCGTCACCGATGCCGACGTCGTTCTGTCGAGGTCGGACGAGATTCCGGCGGAACCGGCAGATCTCGAGGCACTCGACAAGCTCGCGGAGACCCTGGGAATCAGAAACGCCGTGGACCGCCTCGTCTCGGCGATGGCGGCCACGGCGTCGCAGAATTGACCGGGGCTATTTCGGGAGTGAGACCTCGTAGTCGGCGTCGTCGTTGAGGAACGTCAACGTCACCTTCTTGAACGCCCCGTCGACCGTCAGCGTGCAATCGACGCTGGTGCCGGCCTTGACTTCGATGTTCTGCGGGCACGACACCCCCGAGACGTTCGTGGCACCGTAGGACTCGGTCAACACCGTGCGAATACCGTCCTGAGCGGCCGTCGTATCGAGGGTGGTCGTGCGCCCGAACGCGAAGTACAGCACTGCCGCGACCACGGCCACGACGGCGATGACGGAGCCCGCGATGATCAGCGGCTTCTTGGACTGCGCGCCACTGCGACCGGGACCTGGCTGCTGGCCCGGGAACTGGCCGGGGTACTGGCCCGGATACTGCAGTCCGGGATAGTGCTGACCGGGATACTGCTGATTCGGATTCTGCCCGCCCGCGAAGGGAGGCTGCTGACCGTACTGGCCGGCACCGTACTGCCCACTGCCACCGAATTGTTGTGGTGCGTAGGGGTTTTGGTAGGCGGCGTCACCGGCAGGCTGCTGTCCGGTCCCCGGATACGGTGCCCCGTACGGCTGTCCCGCCGGGTATTGCGCGGTCGGATTCTGTGCGGTGGGATTCTGTGCGGTCGGATTCTGCGGGTTGTAGCCCTGCGGGTACTGCCCCTGCGGACCCTGAACCTGAGGATTCTGACCCTGCTGCGGGTAGGGCCCGGCCGGATACGCGCCCTGGGGGTATTGCCCCTGGGGATACGCGCCCTGAGGGTATTGCCCCGGGGGAGTTTGCCCCTGGGGAGACTGGCCGTACGCGCCTCCGGAAGGTTCGCCGTACTGCGTGGTCGGGGTGCCGGTGGGCGGCGCGTACTGTCCCCACGCCGACGGAGTCGGAGTCTGCGATTCGGATGTCGCCGCAGCTTCGCCGGTGGAAGCTTCCTGCCCGTCCTTCGCGGCACCGTCCTGGTCCGGCGTTCGTGACCAACTGTTGTCGGGGTCGGTCGGACCGTATGGGCCGCTCATCTCGCCTCCACTGAAATCTCGAATCCGTCGGGGGTACAGTATCCCGCTTGTCGCTGCGTCCGCTGTACCGACCCGGCAGTCCGGTTTCGGCCCGTCACGCAGCGCCGGTCACGCAGCATCGGTCACGCGGCATCGACGGCCACCACTCCTTGTCGCAGCGCGGCGACGGCACGGGCGGCGGTTCGCGACAGCTCGGGTTCGGGAGCGGCGAGCCGGACCTGGTCGAGCAGGTCGATGACCTGCCGACACCAACGGACGAAGTCGCCACCGGACAGCGCCTTGCCGTTGTCGCCTGCCGCGACCAGTGCGTCGACGAGCGAATGGTCGGAAGCCCACTTGTAGATCGCTTTCACGAAGCCCATGTCCGGCTCTCTGGTCGGTGGCAGTTTGTGCCGAACCTCGTCGGCCCGCAGCTCGTGCCACACCCGCACGGTCTCGGTCAACGCGTGCCTGATGGGTCCGGTCGGGCCGTGCGGGGTGATGTCTCCCTCGGAGCGGGACTCGTAGACCACGGCCGAGACCACTGCGGCCAACTCTGCGGCCGACAATCCCTGCCACAGTCCGCCTCGCAGGCATTCCGCGACCAGAAGATCGGATTCGGAATAGATCCGGCTCAATCGAGCACCGTCGTCGGTCACCTTGGGATCCTTGCCCGGGGTCACGTAGCCGCGGTCCGCCAGCAAGGCCAGAATGCGGTCGAACGTTCGGGCCAACGAGTTCGTCGTGGCCGACACCTTCTGCCGCATCGACTCGGTTTCCCGGGCCAGCCGGTTGTAGCGTTCGCCGGTTCGAGAGAGTTCCTCGCGATCCGGCCGGCTGTGCACCGGATGCGAGCGGATGGCCCGCCGCAGGGTTGCCAACTCCTTGTCGTCGGCAGCGGTCGACTTTCGTCCCACTCGATCGGAGGGCTGGGATATGCCGCGGGTGACCAATGCCGCCGCCAGATCCCGACGGGTCTTGGCGGTGCGGTGATCGACGAACCGTGGCAATCGCATGGAGCCGAGAGGTGTTGCCGGCGTAGGGAAATCGGCAGCGGACAGACGGCCGGCCCATTTGTCCTCGGTCAGCACGAGCGGCCGCGGATCGCCGCGATCGTCGTCCGGTTCGAGTACCACTGCCAGTCCGCTGCGCCGTCCGGACGGCACCGAGATCACGTCGCCGCGGCGCAACGCACGCAACGAGTCGACGGCTTTGTCCCGCCGATCGGACCTGTTCTGACGCTCGAGGGTCTTCTCTCGATCCTTCAGACGCTCGCGCAGTCGCGCGTACTCGAAGTACTCCCCGTCGGGGCCACCGAGCGTTGCGCCGAGCGCCTCCAACGTCTTCATGTTCTTCTCGATACCGCGGACCATGCCGACGACGGACCGGTCGGCCTGGAACTGAGCGAAGGACCGCTCGAGCAACTGCCGTGAATCCGCTGCCCCGAACTGTTCGATCAGATTGATCGACATGTTGTAGGCGGGCGCGAAAGAGCTCCGGAGGGGAAACGTTCGCGTCGACGCGAGTCCGGCCACCTCGGTCGGTTCGGTACCGGGCTGCCACAGCACAACCGCGTGACCCTCGACGTCGATGCCGCGTCGCCCGGCCCGGCCGGTCAGCTGGGTGTACTCCCCCGGTGTCAGCTCCGCGTGCGTCTCACCGTTGAATTTGACCAGCTTTTCGAGCACCACGGTTCGGGCAGGCATGTTGATTCCGAGAGCCAGAGTTTCGGTGGCGAACACCGCTCTGACCAATCCCTTGACGAACAGCTCCTCGACGGTGTGACGGAAGACCGGCAGCATTCCGGCGTGGTGCGCGGCGAACCCGCGTTCGAGCGCATCTCGCCATTCCCAGAAGCCGAGCACTTCCAGATCCTCGCGCGGGAGTTCGGAGGTGTGCTTTTCGACGATGTACCTGATCTCCTCGGCCTGCTCCGGCGTCGTCAGAACCAGCCGTGAACGCATGCACTGAGTCAGGGCCCCGTCACAGCCTGCACGACTGAAGATGAACGTGATGGCCGGGAGCAGACCTTCCTC
>CAFBLX010000056.1_pt1 | contig 14210 bp, 14 predicted proteins | sample 7268311 | NCBI WGS metagenome assembly CAFBLX01 (sample SAMEA6814046, study PRJEB35770) | freshwater metagenome | biome: Freshwater; feature: Freshwater reservoir; material: water | place: Czech Republic | collected 2017-05-23 | depth 30m m | reverse complement strand
CGCCGCCGACGGCAACGCCCTGACAGAAGCGCATCGTGACGAGAATGATCGGTGCCGCGATGCCGATGGAGTCGTATCCGGGGATCAGACCGATGGCGAAGGTCGTGACGCCGATCAACATCAGGGTGATGACGAGGAGCTGTTTTCGTCCGATGACGTCGCCGAGCCGGCCGAAGACGAACCCTCCGACCGGACGGGCGACGTACCCGACCGCGTATGTCGAGAAAGCCAGCAGAGTCCCGGTCAGTGGGTCGCTGTCCGGGAAGAAGACCAGCGGAAACACCAGAGCTGCGGCGGCCGAGTAGACCGCGAAGTCGTACCACTCCAATGCCGTTCCGGTGAGGCTGGCCGCAAAGGCCTTGGCCAGGCCTTTTCTATCTACCGAAACAGGTTCGGTCATGACGACTCCTTCGTGTGCCTGGGATCACTCTATCCGTTGTACGTGCTCCATACTTGCTGTATACAAGACGTATGCGCAAGCCTTTGGGCGCATCGGAAACAGAAAATTTACGAGGAGAGGGTCCTTACTGATGCTCACATTCACGCTGCCCAACGGCACCTCCGAATCGGTCGAGGTGAACGCGTTGCTCAACGCCGGGTACGCCGGACGCAACCAGGAGGAGGTGGCGTCGCACATCGCGGAGCTGGCCGAACTGGGCGTTCCGGCTCCGACGGTGACCCCGGCGCTGTATCCCATTTCGCCGTACCTGGCGCAGCAGACGGACGCCGTTGCCGTCCAGCACGGCCGTACGTCGGGCGAGGCCGAGTGGGCGCTGGTGATCCTGGGCGACACGATCGACGACGTGCTGCTGACGGTCGCCTGCGATCACACCGACCGTGACCTGGAGGTGCACAGTGTCGCGTGGAGCAAGAACGCGGCTCCCGATGTGCTCGGCACCGGCGCGTGGCGTCTGTCGGAGGTCGCCGATCGGCTGGACGAGATCACCTTGACCGCGTGGGCGGACGGCGTCGCAATTCAGACCGGAACACTCGGTGATCTTCTCGCTCCGCACTACTGGCTCGACGTGCTCGCCGACCGTGGACTGTTCGCCCGTGGAACCGTGTTGATCTCCGGCACCATCTCGATGCACCCCGGTGTGAACCAGTTCGCCGACACCTGGAAGGTCGAGATGTCCGACCCCGCAACCGGCAATACGCTGACCTGCGAATACAAGACGATGTTGATGCCAGCTCCGATCGGCTGACCGTGACGACGTAAAATCGGTGCCGACCATGCCCAGAACACCGCAGTCGGCGTCGGCGGGCCGGCACAACCGCAGGAGACTTCAGTGACGAAGCCAGTGATCGAATTTCAAGCCGGACCGGCACCGTTGGATCTGGTGACGGTCGACCTCGTCGAAGGTGACGGCGCAGAGGCAGTGCCGGGCGGAAACGTAGAGGTGCACTACGTCGGCGTCGAGTTCGACACCGGCGAGGAGTTCGACTCGTCCTGGAACCGCGGCGAGTCCATCCAGTTCCCGCTCCGTGGTCTCATTCAGGGCTGGCAGGACGGCATCCCCGGGATGAAGGTCGGCGGACGCCGCCAGCTCACCATCCCGCCGGAGCTCGCGTACGGCCCCGCCGGCGCAGGTCACCGTCTGTCCGGCAAGACGCTCGTCTTCGTCATCGATCTGCTCGACGTCAAGTAGCAGATCTCTCGTCAGCGGTCCTGTAGCTCGAGCACCAATCGGGCACCCCCGAGGGGGCTGTCTGCCAGATATGCGCGGCCACCGTGCAATTCGGCCTGCTGGGCCACCAGCGCGAGACCGAGGCCGGAGCCGCCCTTCGCGGCTCCGGCTCCACGCTCGAAGCGTCCGAACACCGACTCGCGTTCGTCCACCGGAACGCCGGATCCGTTGTCGTCGATCAGGATTCGGACCAGCGCGTCCGCGCGCTCGACGCGAATGACGACGGTGCTCGCCCCGCCGTGCCGGACGGCGTTGCCGATCGCGTTGTCCACCGCGAGTCGAACTCCGGTGGGTAGTGCGCGAATCGTGATCTCGCACTCCGGTTCCGACTCCACCCGAACGTCCAGACCCGGGTGCTGACGCTGCGCATCCTGCGCGGCGACGTCGCAGATGTCGATGATGTCGGTCTCGACCCGGTCGCCCTCGCTGGACAATTCACCCGACGCCAATCGTTCGAGCGCGGTCAGCGTCGTCTCGACTCGGCCTTGGGTGCGCTCGAGGTCGGTCAGAATTTCCTGTTGCTGCGCGCGCTCGAGGTCGAGGGTGCGCAACACTTCGATGTCGGTACGCATCGCAGTCAACGGGGTGCGCAGCTCGTGGGCCGACACGGCCGCGAAATCGCGCGCCGTGTCCAGGGCGGCATTGGTGCGTTCCTGTGCCTCGTTCAGTCGGGTGAGCATGCCCCCGATCGCGACCGCGAGCTCGTCGGCCTCGGTGACTCCGGTTCGGGTCTGCGGCGCCGACGGAGGCTGAGCGCTGACCTGCCGCGTCAGCGTCACCAGCGGTCTGACGGCACGTCCTCCGAACAGCCAACCCAGGCCCGTCGACACGGCGACCGCCGCCAGCCCCAGCAGGATCACCTGTCTCTGTTGCTCGTCGGTCACCTGCTGCGCCTCGATGGCCGGGACACCGATGGAGATGGACACGGACGAGACCACGGTCGAGGTCGCGGTGTAGACCCGAAACCGCTGACCGTCCACATCCACTGTCTGAGAACCGGTGTCGAGGGCCGGCAACCGCGTCGGCGTCGAGGCGACGACGATGTCTCCGCTGCGAATGGTGACAGCGAACGCGCCGGACAGCTGATCGATGAAGGCTTCCAGCGTCGACGAGTTCGGGACCAGCACCTGCGATGCCGTCGTCAGACGCTCGTCGAGCTGGTTGACGTTGTTGCGGGAAATGGCCACCGACGTCACCACGGCCAGGGCCGCCACGACGAGGGTGGCACCGAGGGCAGTCGCCGCCGCGACCCTGGCGCGAAGTGAGAAACTCATACCGACTCCCGCACGACGAAGCCCACACCGCGGACGGTGTGCAGGATGCGCGGCGAGCCGTCGCTCTCGAGTTTGCGGCGTAGATAGCCGACGAACACGTCGACGACGTTGGTGTCGGCGACGAAGTCGTATCCCCAGACCAATTCGAGGAGTCGCTCACGCGTCAGTACGACGCCCTTGTTGCGGGCAAGAATGGCCAGCAACTCGAACTCGCGCTTCGTGAGATCGATGTCGACGCCGTCGCGGTGCACTCGGTACCCGGCGATGTCGACGACCAAAGTGCCCACGGCGACAGCTGAATTGGGGATGCCAGGATCGGCTACGGGAATGACCGGACTGGTGCCGCGCCGCCGGAGCATGGCCCTGATGCGGGCCACCAGCTCGGCGAGCACGAACGGTTTGGTGAGGTAATCGTCGGCACCGGATTCGAGACCCGCGATGCGATCGTCCACAGAGCTGCGGGCGCTGAGAACACAGATCGGAATGTCGTTCCCCATGGCGCGCAATGCAGTCACGACGCTTGCGCCATCGAGTACCGGCATGTTGATGTCCAGCACGATCGCGTCGGGCGAGGTGCGCGACACCACGCCGAGCGCCTCGGCCCCGTCCGACGCCGTGATGACCGTGAAGCCGGACAGGCGTAGGCCGCGCTGCAACGACGACAACACATCGGTGTCATCGTCGACGACGAGGACGGTGGCGGGGGTGCTCGGCGATTCGGTCACCTCCCAATGCTAGGCAACCCAGCTGTCGACGGTGGTACGCCGCTCCTCGGGCGTCTTGGCAAAGAATTCTTCCAGGGCCGTGCGGCGATCGACGTCGGCGTCGAGGGTCCAGGCGAGGGCGGGTGCCTTGGCATAGAGCTGCTCGTAGTACTTCTCGAACGTGCAGGTGCTCTCGACGAGGGAGAGGGCACCGGGGAAGGGGCGGATGTTCGTCATGATGTTCTCTCCTCTGCTCGCGGCTGATCGGCGTATTTCCCAAGGTAGGGGCCGATGTTGCGGCGGCGGTGAGCATGGATTGGCGATTCTCTGAGAATCCCCGAAACAGCGATGGGGGTTGCTCGTAGCCGGGTTGGGTAAGACTGACGGCATGTCGCTCGTTTGGTTTCGCCGTGATCTCCGACTGGGGGATCTGCCCACCCTCACCGCCGCTGCCGAGTCAGGGGATCCGGTACTGGGGCTCTTCGTACTGGACGACCGATTGCTCAAGCCCTCCGGCGGTCCGCGCAAGGACTTCCTGTTCCGGTCGCTCGAGGCACTGAACGAGCAGCTCGACGGAAGACTGATGGTGGTGCACGGCGACCCCGAGTCGGTGGTGCCGAAGGTGGCGAAGGCGATCGACGCCGACGAGGTGCACATCAGCGCCGATTACGGTCCATACGGCCGGGAGCGGGACCAGCGCGTCGGTGAGAAGGTGACGCTGGTCGAGACCGGGTCGCCGTATGCCGTTGCGCCCGGACGGATCACCAAGAACGACGGTGAGCCGTACAAGGTGTTCACGCCGTACTCACGGCAGTGGATGGAACACGGTTGGCGCGGACCGGCCGATACGTCCGCGAAAACCGTGACGTGGATCGACCCCGACGACGTAAAAGGCGCGAAGCGGGCGAAAGTTCCGAGCGAGAAGGAGACCTCCGACGCCGATGCAGGCGAGCAAGCCGCACTGGCGCAGTGGAAGGATTTTCTCGACGACGTCTCGAAGTACGACGACGAACGCAACCGCCCCGATCTCGATTCGACGAGCCGGATGTCGGTGCATCTGAAATACGGCACCATTCATCCGCGAACCATGCTGGCCGACCTGGGCAAGCTCCGCAACGAGGGTGCGGCCGCGTATCGGAGGCAGATCTGCTGGCGAGACTTCTACGCCGACATCCTGTTTCAGCGCCCCGACAGTGCGCGCGAGAACTACGTCAAGAAGTTCGACAAGATCGAACTGGACTCGGGCAAGCACGCCGACGAGCTGTTCGAGGCCTGGTGTAAGGGCGAGACCGGCTTTCCGATCGTCGATGCCGGTATGCGGCAATTGAACTCGGAGAAGTGGATGCACAACCGAGTCCGTATGATCGTCGCGTCGTTCCTCGTCAAAGACCTGCACCTGCCGTGGTGGCGAGGTGCCCGCTATTTCATGCAGCATCTCGTCGACGGCGATCTGGCCAACAATCAGCACGGCTGGCAGTGGACCGCGGGCACCGGTACCGACGCCTCGCCGTACTTTCGAGTGTTCAACCCGATCACCCAAGGTGAGAAATTCGATCCGACGGGCGATTACGTACGGCGCTGGGTGCCGGAGCTACGCGGTGAGGAGGGAAAAGCCGTGCACACGTTGAAGTTCGGCCGACCCAAGGAGTACGTGGATCCGATCGTCGACCACAAGCACGAGCGTGAGGTTGCTATCGCTCGGTTCAAGGCCCTGTGACGGCTGCTATCTCCTGCGGGACAATCCGACACCCACGAGGCAGATGACACCGCCGACGACGGCGAGAATGTGCGGTATCTCGCCGAGCAACAACCAGGCCAGAGTGATGGTGATCGGCGGCACCGCATACGTGGTGATGCCGAGCTTGCCTGCGTTCATGCGCGTCAGCGCATAGGCCCAGGTGCTGAACGCCAGCGCGGTGGGAACCAGGCCGAGGTAGAGCAGTCCGCCGGTGGCTCCGGCCGAGGCGGTGGACAGGTCGTCGAGCAGAGCAGGCGCGAACGGGAGTGTGCAGACCGCCCCGATGGTGCAGGCCATCCAGGTGACCTGCAGGCCGGGGACCGTGCGCAGTACCGGCTTCTGGCTGAGTACTCCGATCGCATAGGTCACTGCGGATACGAGACACAGTGCGATGCCGAGGAAGTCGGCGTCCGTCCTGGTGGTCGAGGTGGTGGTGACGGCGGTGACGACGCCGACCATGACGGCACCGGCGAACGCGATACCGGCACCGATCACCAACCACTTCGGAAAGCCCTCGCCCAGAAGCAGACCGGCGAACAGCGCCACCAGGATGGGGCCGATCTGAATGATCATCGACGTCGTTCCGGCGTCGACACGTTGCTCGGCGGCGTTGAGGGCGACGTTGTAGACGCCGAACCAGAACACGCCGACGCTGGCGATCTGTAACCACTGCGTGCGGTTCGGCTTGACCCACTGTCTCCTGACCAGCACGATCGCGCCGAGGGCGCACGATCCGATGAGGAGCCGGCCCAGAGCGAGTGGGCCGGCACCGAACGACTCGCCGACGCCGCGGATGGCGACGAAGGCCGAGGCCCACGAGATCACCGTGACGGTGACCGCACCGAGTGCGAGCCAGTCGACGGCGGGGCGGGTGTCGAGATCTGTCATGCCGAGGACGCTATCGTGCGGGAGTGCCCCATGGCGCGCGGGTTTCGGCCATGGTTGCTTCGGTTTCCGCCTATCTGCCGAGTAGCTTCTCCAGTGCATCGAGGACTGCGGGATCCTCAATGGTCGACGGCACGCCGTATTCCTCGCCTGCGACGATCTGACGCATCGTCTTCCGCAGGATCTTGCCCGATCGGGTCTTCGGCAGCGCTCCGACGATCGTCACGTCGCGGAACGTTGCGAGCGCACCGATCTGATCGCGAACCATGGCCACCAATTCGGTGCGCAGCTGTTCCTCGGTGATGTTCTCGCCGGCCTTGAGCACTACATAGCCGCTGGGACGCTGTCCTTTGAGGTCGTCGTGAATACCGATGACGGCGCACTCGGCGACGGCCGGATGGCCGGCGAGTACCGCCTCCATCGATCCGGTGGACAGACGGTGTCCGGCGACGTTGATGACGTCGTCGCTGCGACCGAGTACGTAGACGTACCCGTCGGCGTCGATGTAACCGGAGTCGCCGGTGAGGTAGTAACCGGGGAAAGTATCGAGATACGAACGCTGGAAACGTGATTCGTCGTTCCACAGTCCGACCAGTGCACCGGGCGGCAGTGGCAGCTGCACGACGATGTTGCCCTCCGAGCCTGCGTCCACGGGATTACCGGACGCGTCGAGGATACCGACCTGAAATCCCGGTACCGGCACGGTCGGCGATCCGGGTTTGATCGGAAGTGGTTCCAGCCCGCGAAGGTTGGCGCAGATGGCCCACCCGGTCTCGGTCTGCCACCAATGGTCGACGACGGGTCGATCGAGGGTGCGTGAAATCCACTCGTACGTATCGGGATCGAGGCGTTCACCGGCGACGAACAGTGTCTCGAGCGAGGACGTGTCGTATTTCTCGAGCTCGGCGGCGTGCGGATCGACCTTGCGGATAGCGCGTAGCGCGGTCGGTGCGGTGAACAGGGCCCGCACACCGTGGTCCTGAATCACCCGCCAGAACGCGCCTGCATCGGGAGTCCCGACAGGCTTGCCCTCGTAGAGAACCGTTGTGGCACCGGCGAACAGCGGGCCGTAGACGATGTACGAGTGTCCCACCACCCACCCGACGTCGGAGGCTGTCCACATCACCTGACCGGCATTCACGTCGTAGATGTTGCGCATCGACCACGTCAACGCGACGGCATGACCGCCGTTGTCGCGCACCACGCCCTTGGGCTTGCCCGTCGTACCAGACGTGTAGAGGATGTACAGCGGATCCGTCGCCGCCATCGAAACCGGTTGTGCGGCGGATGCGTCGGCGATGAGGGTGTCCCAATCCAGCCACTCGTGTTCGCCGGGAATGCCCTCTCGTGATTTTACGATCACGGCCGGTGTGTTCGCGGTCGTGAGCGTCAGGGCGCGCTGCACCAAGGGGAGGTATTCGATGACGCGACCCGGCTCGAACCCACCGCTCGCGGTGATCAGCAGCACCGGCTCGGCGTCGACGATTCTCGCTGCGAGCTCCTTGGCCGCGAAGCCGCCGAACACCACCGAATGCACCGCGCCGAGCCGTGCGCACGCGAGCATCGCGATGACGGCCTCGGGAATCATCGGCAGATAGATGACCACGCGGTCGCCCGGTCCGACGCCCTGCGCGCGCAGCACCCCGGCGAAGCGCGCGACCTGGTCGAGAAGTTCGGCGTAGGTGTAGCTCCGGGTGAGCCCGAGCATCGCCGAGTCGTAGATCAGTGCGGTCCGATCCCCGTGGCCGGCGTCGACGTGCCGATCCAGGGCGTTGACGCACGTGTTGAGACGGGCTCCGGGAAACCACTGCGAACCGTCGAACGCCGTGGTGGGAGGGGTGTCCCAGTCGACTCCCGACGCGGCCGCCAGCCAGAAATCCTCGCGGTTCTCGATGCTGCTGTCGAATGCCTGCCGATACTCGCCACTCATGTCTGCGAGCGTAGTTCGAGGTGGGGTGGTCCGGGCCGGGTTGCGCACTACCGGCGACGACCGGCGGAATCCCGTCGACCGGCGGTCGTTGTGTGCACTGGTGCCCACACGCCGTCAAGATTCACGGCCGAGGCGTCAAGATTGCGTCAACACCCCTGTTCGACGCCACCGCCCGGCGCAAGACTTCTTCTCATGACTCTTGTGGACATTCTTCCGTCTCTCGGTGCCGCCTATGTGTCGCGGTGCGATCCAGCGCTCTGGCCAGAGGACACTCACTGTGTGTGCGGCCGCATCACCGTCGACGGCGTCGCGCTCGAGGATGTGGCCGATGCCGAGGGCACTCCGGTGCAGTGGGGTCGGATTCTGATCACTCGCGTGCGGTCGGTCATCGCCGGCGAGGTGGGCGTCGATGCGGAGTTCGGTGATCTTCAGCAGGCAGTAGTGGTCAACCGGCACTCGGTGGGCCCGGTGGTCAAGGTCGACGTGCACGGTCCGGGGCGCAGTTGCGTCAGTCCGGTCGAGTTGCCAGCCGACCTGCGTGCGGGCGACGTAGTAGCGCTCGTGACCTCGCACGTGCACGGCGGAGCCTGCGGTCGTTCCGCAGGCTCCACTCCGGTCTCGTAGCAGGGGTCGAGTTTCCACTCACAAGGCGACCCCGAGAGTGCGGTAGCGGCCGAGTCTCGCACTCGTCCGAGCTGCCGCTTCGAGGGTCGACAGCTCGCGTAGTTCGCGGACAATGGCATCGGCGATGCGACCGGAGAACGCGGCCGGTTCGTCGGCTGCATCGGGGAGTTCGGGAACGATGGCGTCGACGATGCCGTCTCGCAGCAGATCGACCGACCGAATGCCCTGAGCCTCGGCCATGTCCGGTGCATGGGCGGTATCGCGGTGCACGATGGCACTGGCACCCTCGGGTGGAAGTGGTGCGAGCCAGGCATTCTGGGCACACAGGACGCGGTCGGCGGGCAGCAGTGCGAGTGCTCCGCCGCCGGTGCCCTGGCCCAGTAGTACCGACACCGTCGGGGTGTTCACGGTGACCAGGTCGGAGATCGACCGCGCGATCTCGGGAGCGAGACCACCCTCCTCGGCTTCCTTGGACAGTGCTGCGCCGAATGTGTCGATGACGAGCACCAGAGGTAGCCGGAGTTCCTCGGCCAGGCGCATGCCGCGGCGAGCTTCTCGTAGTGCTGCCGGACCCATCGTTGCCGTGGCGGTGCTGCTGCTTCGGTCGTTGCCGAACAGCACGCAGGAGACACCGCGAATGCGGCACAGGGACAACAGGATCGAGGTGTCGGCCTCGCCCTGGCCGGTGCCGCTGAGCGGAACATGTTCGGCCGCAGCATGTTCGATGATCTGCCGAATCCCTGGACGATCGGCGCGGCGCGACGACTGCACCGAGTGCCAGGCCGATTGCTGGGGAATGCTCGTACGTTCGACTTCGGGAACGTCCGTCCACACGGATGCGTCGACGATCACTCGCAGCGTGCGGATCAGCAAGTGACGCAATTGCTCGACCGGCACCACACCGTCGATGACACCGTGCTGGTACAAATTCTCGGCGGTCTGGACGCCATCGGGAAATGGCTTGTCGTACAGGGCCTGATACACCCGCGGGCCGAGGAACCCGATGAGGGCCTCGGGTTCGGCGACGGTGACGTGGGCCAGTGAACCCCAGGATGCGAAAACGCCTCCCGTCGTCGGATTGCGGAGATACACCACATACGGCAGGTGCGCCGCTTTGTGTGCGGTGACGGCGGAGGCGATCTTGACCATCTGCACGAAGGCCAACGTTCCCTCCTGCATGCGCGTGCCGCCGGAGGTGGGGGAGGCAATGAGTGGCAGGCCCTCTGCAGTGGCGCGCTCGATTGCGGAGGTGATGCGCTCGGCCGCCGCGACGCCGATCGATCCGGCGAGAAACGCGAACTCGCAGGCAACGATTGCGACGCGTCGGCCGTCGATGGTGCCCTCGCCGGTCAACACCGATTCGTCGACGCCACTCTTCTCGCGAGCCTTGGCCAGATCCTTCAGATAGGACTCCCCAGGATGGACGTCCACGGGCGTGGAGTCCCACGACACGAACGATCCGCCGTCGAGAACGGAATCGAGAATCTCGGCGGCGGATGTCCGTGGGCTCATGGCGCGAACTCTATCGAGCGAATGCTTCCTTCCACGAGACGGTCTTGCCGATCCGAAGAATGGAGCGCTGATAGATCTTCGCTGCGCCCATCGCCAGGATCGCGGTGGTGATCACCATCAGGACTGCCGAACCGACGATCTGCACCGGCGAGGTCACGCCCGCGGCGATGCGCAGCGGCATCATGATCGCCGAGAACGGCGGGATCCAGCTCAGCGTGTTGGCGAGAGTGCTCTCCGGATCGCTGACGGAATAGAAGGCCGCGAAGAACATGGCCATGATCAGGATCAGCAGTGGCATGGTCGTCGAGTTCACGTCCTCCTGCCGCGAGACCATGGATCCGCCCGCTGCGTAGAGCACCGCGAAGAACGCGAAGCCGAGAATGAACCACGCGAGTGTGGCCGCGAAGACACTCACCGCGGCACCGGTGACGGTGAGTACGCCTGTACCCAATCCTGCTCCCACACCGGCAATTCCGTACAGAGCGAGCTGCAGGATGCCGACCGCACCGATGCCCAGAATCTTGCCCCAGAGCAACTGCAGGGGGCGAACGGTGGAGAGCAGCAGTTCGACCACGCGCGAGGACTTTTCTTCGACGACGCCCATCGCGACGTACATGCCGAAGCCGATGATCTGTGCGTACAACAGGAACACGGCCGACAGGGCCAGGGCTGTCCGCTGACCGGCCTCGGGGTCGGGCGGATCGATCGCGTCGACGGTGACCGTCGCGGCACTCGTCGCTGCCCCGAGCTCGTTCTGGTCGACACCCTGTTGCGCCAGTGCAGCATTCGTGGCCTGCGTCGCGACACTGCCTTCGACGACGGCGCGCAACGTGCCGGTCAGATCGGACTCGGTGACGGCGGTGTACGCGCCCGCAGTGCCGTCGGGAACCAGCGCCACATCGAGATCCCCGGATTCGACGCCACTGCGCGCGGCCGCCGCGTCGGCAACGTCACGGACTTCGACGGGGCTACCGACGGCGTCGCCGGTCGCCTCCAATACCGTTGCAATGGACTGGTCCCCGGCGACGCCGATGACGTCGCGCTCTTCGTCACCGCTGCCGGAGAAGATCGAGAATGCGATGATGCCGCCGACGATGACGGCCAGGATGATCACGTTGCTGATGACGAAGCTCTTCTTCATCACCTGAACGGTGAACTCGCGCTTGGCTATCAAGGACACTGCGCTGAAGGAGTTCAGTTGGGAGCTCATGCCACTACCGCCTCTCGGAACAGGTCGCTCAGGGAAGGTTTCTGGATGGAGAATTCGTGTACCGGTCCGGTCGCGAGAGCGGCCCGCAGGACTTCTTGATCATCGGCTCCCGGTGCCAGCCCGAGAACGGTGACGCCGTCGCTGTGCCCGAGTGTGCTCACTCCGGCGATGCCCGACGCCCATCCGGGCGCAGCGTTCGGTGCGTGGACGTGCAGGTGCGAATCTCCTGATCCGCGTAGTTCGTCGACGGTACCGACGGCTTTCATCGAGCCGGCGGCGATGATGCCGACGCGGTCGCACAGGCGTTGCACCAGATCGAGTTGGTGGCTCGAGAACACCACCGGCACTCCGGCAGCGGCCTTTTCGCGCAGTACCTCGCTCATGACATCGACGGCGATCGGGTCGAGGCCGGAGAACGGTTCGTCCAGCACGAGCACTGCGGGGTCGTGCACCAGCGCGGCTGCCAACTGCACGCGCTGCTGATTCCCCAGGCTCAGTGCGTCGACGGTGTCGTTCACTCGCTCGTCGATGCCGAGGCGTTCGGTCCAGCGAATCACTGCGGCTTTGGCATCCTTCGACGAGAGGCCGTGTAGCTCGGCCATGTACGCCAATTGCGGGCCGACCTTCATCTTCGGGTACAGCCCGCGTTCCTCCGGCATGTAACCGATGGTGCGGCGAACGTCGAGGTCGACGGGCTTGCCGCCCAACAGAACCTGGCCGGAATCTGCCGACAGCACGCCCAGCGCGATGCGCATCGTGGTGGTCTTGCCCGCGCCGTTGCTGCCGACGAAGCCGAACAGTTCGCCCGGCCGGACGTCGAAACTCAGGTTGTCCAAGGCGATCTTGTCGCCGTATCTCTTGGAGACGGAGTCGATCGTGAGGGTGCTCATGGTGCCCTTTCGGTCGTTACTGCTGGTCGAACTCTTCGGTGTCTTCTGGTTCGGGGTCAGGGGTTATCCACGCGAGAATCATTGCGGGGGAGCAGATGCCGGTCATCAGTGCGGCGAGAGTCCATCCGCCACCTGCGTAGGCCAGGCGCGGCATCTCGTCGTTCGCCGTGGACAGGAAGATGGACGCGAACGCCGCCGCCATCACCAGGGTCTGCGTGACGGTGAGGCCGATGGATCGAGCTTCGTTGCGCTGCTGCACTTCCCACTCGTCGAGTGCTCCTACCGGTGCGTCTCCGTGCCGGCCCGAGACCGTCTGGAGAACAGTCCACACCGGTATGAACACCAGGGCGGCCGGTATCCATCCGATCGCGAACCACTTCGAGAACAGGCTGCCGATACTGACGACGAAAAATGCGAAGAGGAGTGCAGCCACAGCGACAACGAGGATTCGGCGTCGATGCTGGGTTCGCCAGGCGGGTAGCCAATGCCGTGTCTTGGCGTCGTTCTCGAGGAATCGCCGGGTGCGATACGCCTGATAGCGGGTGAGGATGTCGGAGCCGGGCGTGGTCATCGATCCTTTTCCTTTCGGAAGAGTTCGGCCGAGAGTGGTCCGAGTTCGGTGCGTGAGAACACCGCTTCGATCGGCAGATCGAAGACGTCGCAGATGCGCATCGCGAGGTCGAGGCTCGGGTAGTGGTCTCCTCGTTCGAGGGCACCCACTGTCTGGGGGTTGACTTCGACGAGTTCGGCCAGTTGCGCGCGGCTCATCTTTCGTTCTGCCCGCAGAACACCCACCCTGTTGTAGATCGGGAGCGCGGTACCGCGCTTGACGGGGCTCATGACAATGAAGTGTTGTATAAACCCAACGATGTGTCAACCGTTAATAACAAAACTGCTGATTTGTCTACGGTGTCTGCTGCTCCCGAGCGGAGGCGACGATGGCGCGCATCGTGGTCAGAAACTCATCGATCGTTGCCCGCTGCTCTGGCGTGAAGCGGGCGAGCTCGTCGACGGCCTGGCCGATGACGGGGCCGAAGAACGTTGTCCCGAGTTCCGACGCGTGTGCAGTCACGCGCAGCAGTACTCGCCGGCGATCGGCTGGGTCCGCTTCGCGTGATACCAAATCTCGCTTGCTCATTCGATCGATCAGGGCCGTGACCGATGCGGATTCCAGGCCCAGCTGGGTTCCTAGCCAACCGGGCGTAGCGCGCGTTCCGGCTCGGTCCGCGTCGAGGAGACAGATCAGCGCCCGGATATCCGTCGGGTGGAGCGCGTGACGCTGGGCGAATTCTGCGCCCAGAAGATCGAGGTCGACCGTCAGTGCGCGTAGCTGATGGACGGTAGAGGCGGGCTCGGTCATGTGCTGATCCCTCGGGAGATGCTGGACGAGATGTCTCTCTATTGTCTACTATCTCGATCATCGAGAGAATAGGGGTACCAGTGACGCTCGACGGATTCTTCACCGCCTACGACCGGGTGCTGCAGAAGTGGCCGGCGGATACCCAAGCAATCGACGTGAACACGGTGCACGGCACCACGCGAATCAACGCCTGCGGACCCGTCGACGGCCCGGCGCTGGTGCTGCTCCCTGGGGCGGGTGCCACGTCCACCGTGTGGTTCGCCAACATCAACGCGCTTTCGCAGCACTATCGGGTCTACGCGGTCGACCTCATGGGCGACGTCGGACGGAGCGTGCCCGGTGAGCAGTCCATCGACTCCGTGGACGAGCTGCTGAACTGGGTGACGGCGGTGCTG
>CAFBLX010000055.1_pt1 | contig 14467 bp, 12 predicted proteins | sample 7268311 | NCBI WGS metagenome assembly CAFBLX01 (sample SAMEA6814046, study PRJEB35770) | freshwater metagenome | biome: Freshwater; feature: Freshwater reservoir; material: water | place: Czech Republic | collected 2017-05-23 | depth 30m m | reverse complement strand
GATCTACCAGCTGTCCGCTCCGCTGTACGGCGACGACGTCGCCACCCTGCAGACACGCCTGCAGGACCTCGGTTTCTACAACGAGCGCGTCGACGGCTTCTTCGGACCGAAGACGCACGAGGGCCTGTCGTCTTTTCAACGCGAGATCGGTCTGGCACCCGACGGTATCTGCGGCCCGGCGACACTGCGTTCGCTCGACCTCCTCGGAACCCGCGTCACCGGTGGATCGCCCCACGCGATGAGCGAAGAAGAACTCGTACGCAAATCCGGCCCACAGTTGACGGGTAAGCGAATCGTCATCGATCCCGATCTCGGTGGTGCCGACACCGGCCGCATCGTCGACGGCACATTCGGACGCGTCTCCGAATCGGAAATTCTGTGGGATCTGGCCAGTCGTCTCGAAGGCCGAATGGCGGCGACCGGAATGGAAACGTTCCTCTCTCGTGCACGGGGAACCAACCCGTCGGTGGCCGACCGCGCGGAAACCGCCAACGCCTGGGGCGCAGATCTGATGATCTCGCTGCGCTGCGCGTCGAGCACCAGTCCTGTGGCCAACGGAGTGGCCAGCTTCCACTTCGGTAACTCGCACGGATCCACCTCGATGATCGGCCAGGTCCTCACCAGCTACGTGCAACGCGAAATCGTTGCTCGCACACCACTTCTCGATTGCCGCAGTCACGGCCGCACGTGGGATCTGTTGCGGCTCACCAACATGCCGACCATCCAGATAGACCTCGGCTACCTCACCAACGAATCCGACGTCGAAGTACTGAGCGATCCGCGATTCCGCGACATCATTGCCGAAGCAATCCTGATCGCCGTCAAGCGGTTGTACCTCCTGGGTCAGGACGACCAACCGACCGGCACGTTCACGTTCGCTGAACTACTGGCCGAGGAACTCGCAGCCGCCGACCGCCCCTGATCGACGGCGCCCCCGCGCCACCGGTCGGAGCCGTCGTTCAGCGAGCTCCGACCGTCGACTTCTGTTCGATGTCGACCACCGAGATACTCGCCGCCACCAGCAATTGCTCGAGCGCCGATTCGACATCCTGTTTCCACCCGTGATCGCGATCCAATTCGAGGCGGAGTCTCGGGAACCTGTGATGCGGTGCCACCACCTCGAAGCCGACCTTCTCCAGAAAGTCGGCGTCGATCATGCATGTCGCAGCCGAGCACGTCGCATGTGCCGTCGCGTTGGGAATTGCCGGTGACGCGTCGTCCGCATTGTGGCGAATGCCGAAGGCCTCCAAGGCACGAACACCACGATTGACGAGATCGCCGACCACGGCCTGAATCAGGGTTGCCGAATGCAGATCCGCATCGGCCGGGGAATCGATACGAAGCTGGGTCAGTAGGACCGCGTCGGGACTGACGGGCGAAGTAGGGAAGGTCGACGCCCGAGGAACTGCGCGGGGCGGGCAATACAGCGCACACCCGATCGTGTCGCCGTCCACGGACAACAGCTGCCCGCACGATCCCCACTCGAGCATGATCGTCGACAGCCACACCTCGTTCTCGAATTCGAGGTCCACTGCCGCGCCGTCGGACGTGGGATCGAGGACCCAGAAGCTACACCGCCGAGAATGTGCCGGCAGATGTTCGAACGAGCCGAGGGTCACTCCGGTCACCATCGCCGACACCGCGTACCTCAGCCTCCGTGCAGTCGTTCCACCGCTCGATTCTCGGTGGGGAGCCGATTCTCTCCTCGACCAGGATAGGCGACGGGGTCGCGCTACCTGGTGATCGGGGAAGATCCTCGAAACCTAGTGCATCACAATAGTTTTCGATCCAACTTGCGGTTTTCGGGACCACTCGTCGTCGATATACGTCACAGTGACGTTACGCCCTGGTATGACTGGTCCTGAAAAAACGCGGCTACTTTTTCTTCTGAGCTTCCATCATCTCGACGATTCTCTGAAGGTCGTCGACCGACCCGAATTCGACGACGATCTTGCCCTTTCGCTTACCCAGACTCACTGTCACCCTCGTATCGAACGAATCCGAGAGGCGATCGGCCACATCCTGAAGGCCCGGCATCTGGATCGGCTTGCGCTTCGCCGCCGGTTCGGGGGACTTACCGTCCTCGCGATTGGCGAGAGTGACGGCTTCTTCCGTCGCTCGAACCGAGAGACCCTCGGCCACGATGCGCGCAGCCAGCGATTCCTGTGCATCCGATCCCGCGTCCAATGACAGCAGTGCGCGTGCATGTCCCGCCGACAGAACACCGGCTGCGACACGTCTCTGTACCGGAATCGGCAGCTTCAGCAGACGGATCATGTTGGTCACGACGGGACGTGACCGTCCGATCTTTGCCGCGAGCTCCTCGTGCGTGACATCGAATTCCTCGAGCAGCTGCTGATATGCGGCCGCCTCTTCGAGAGGATTGAGCTGTACGCGATGGATGTTTTCGAGCAGTGCGTCGCGCAGCATTGCGTCGTCTGCGGTTTCCCGGACGATCGCGGGGATCTTATCCAGGCCCGCTTCCTGGCTCGCGCGCCACCGCCGCTCGCCCATGACGAGTTGATACTTGGCATCTCCTGCAGCTGCAGAACCGGATACGAGGCGCACCACGATCGGCTGCATGAGGCCGAATTCGCGAATCGAGTGCACCAATTCGGCAAGGGATTCGTCGTCGAAGACGTGCCTCGGCTGCTTGGGATTAGCCTCGATTCGCTCCGGCGAGATCTCCCGATACACGGCACCGACAGGGGAGAGGTCGTCCCCGTTCAACACCGGCGGCGTCGGAGTAGGTGCCGTTGCTGTCTCTGTGGTGTCGTCGGACGCCGCTGCCCGCTTGGGCTTCGTCGACGTGTCCGGCTTGTCCTTGGCGTTGCGGTCGGCACCGATGATGACGTCGGCTGCTGCATTACCGAGGCGCGGTCCGGCATCGGGGCCCGTGGGGATAAGCGACGCGAGTCCGCGCCCCAGACCGCCCTTACGTGCTTGACTCATGTCCTACTTCTTTCGTGCGTCTATGCCGGCCGAGCGAGCAGCGAGCTCTCGTCCGGCGTCCAAGTAACTCATTGCTCCACGCGAACCCGGGTCGTAATCCAACACCGTCATGCCATACCCCGGTGCCTCGGAGACCTTCACACTGCGCGGAATCACGGCACGCAGCACGGCATCACCGAAGTGCTTGCGCACTTCCTCGGCGACCTGATCGGCCAGTTTGGTGCGGCCGTCGTACATCGTGAGGATGACGGTCGAGACGTGCAATTCAGGATTGAGATGGGACTGAACCAGCTCGATGTTTCGAAGCAGCTGCCCCACACCCTCCAGTGCGTAGTACTCGCATTGAATGGGAATCAGCACTTCGGTGGCCGCCACAAGGGCATTGACTGTCAGCAGACCAAGTGACGGTGGGCAATCGATGAGGATGAAATCGGCGTCGAGTCCGGCCAACTCCTCGACCGACAACGCCGTCTTGAGGCGTCCTTCCCGGGCCACCATCGAGACCAATTCGATCTCCGCGCCCGCGAGGTCGATCGTTGCCGGGATGCAGAACAACCGCTCACTGTGCGGACTCTGCTGGATCGCGTCTTTGGCCTTCACTTCGCCGATGAGCACCTCGTAGCTCGACGGCACACCGGAATGATGTTCGACGCCCAGTGCCGTGCTGGCGTTGCCCTGAGGGTCCAGATCCACCACCAAGACCGTCAGGCCCTGGAGCGCGAGTGCGGCTGCGAGGTTGACCGCCGTCGTGGTCTTGCCGACGCCACCCTTCTGATTCGCAATCGTCAGCATGCGGCGCTTCGCCGGCTTGGGCAGCGTCACCGATCCCGGGTGAAGGACCTGACTGGCCCGGTGCGCGGCGGCCCCGATCGGGGTGTCGTCGGTCGAAATCGAGTTGGTGTACTCGAAGCCACTCGTCACCCCCGCCTTGTTGGCGGCTGCGTTCGACGACTTCTTCTTGGACTCTGTTTCACGTGAAACAGCGGGATCCGACCCACCCGACATATGTGCTCCTTAGTGCGGAACTGAATGTGTTCTACGTTCGATACAAACGGCGCGGGGCGATTCCCGCAATCGATCATCAGTGGCGACTGAGCCGCCGCGGCTCACGGACTGCCCTGACGACGATGGTGGGTGTCGGGAGAAGACCGACACCGCACTCCACGACCTCCAGCTTGCCAGCACCCATACGGGTGAGGGAAGTCCTGTCGCGTTCGATCTCTTCACTCGCGCTGGAACCCTTCAACGCGAGCATCCGGCCGCGTTCGTGAACGAGGGGGAGAGACCATTTGGCGAGCTTCTCCAGCGGGGCCACAGCCCTCGACGTGACGACATCCGCACCGCCGGCTTCCTTCTTCACGCCGGGCTGTTCGGCCCGCCCGCGTACGACCAACACGTTGAGATCGTGCTCGTCGATGAACTCGGCCAGATAGACGGTTCTCCGAAGAAGAGGCTCGACGAGCGTCACCCGAAGATCCGGTCGAGCGATGGCAAGAGGGATGCCGGGAAGGCCAGCACCGCTGCCGATGTCGACCACAGTCTCGCCCTCGTCGATGAGCTCGCCGATCGCGGCGCAATTGAGGATATGCCGCTCCCAGAGTCGCGGAACTTCGCGTGGACCGATCAGCCCCCGTTCGACTCCGGCGGTAGCCAAGGACTCGTGATATCTCCGAGCGAGATCCAGTCGATCTCCGAACATCTGCTCGGCGACGGCCATCAACTCGGTGCTATCCGACGCTTCTTGTTCCACGTGAAACATCATCCCGTGCTCGGGCACGGATCGCCAAACGACACCTCTGTAAGTTGCTAAGATCGCGAGGTTCCGGGAGTTGGAGTCCCGATTCGATGGGCCGAGCACAGCCGGACCGCCGTCCGCGCGCCCGCTCCCGATTCGACGGTTCATCTTTCCCAACACTTCGCCGTTGTTGAGTACGTCGGTGTTTCACGTGAAACCGTGCCAGGGTCCGACGGCTGGGGACGCGACAGTTGCGTGTACTTCGAGCGACCGACCCACGGTCCTCAGCACCCTCCAAAGAACTCGCGCACCAAGTGATATCGACTAGGACTTCCCGTCCCGGCGATGGTGGACGAGATGCCCGTACGGCCAGACCCATCCGGTACAGGAGCCGTTCCCGTCGCCCATCCGATAAGGACACGTCAGGCTGAGGACTCCAAGTACATCGCCGCCCTACGCCCACTGCCGTCGTGGGTCCTCGGCACGGGCGCGCCTTTGACCCTTGCTCCATAGGCACTCGGCGAGCTCGCCGAGGGAAGCACCCCACCGGCACACTGACCCGACCGCCATCACGGGTCCAACAGAATCCGGCGATCCGATGAGGCCACCCCAAGGACGGCGTTGAGGACTGCGTTCACTGAAGTGCATCCGTCCATCCCACCCAGGGTTTGAGCAACCACTTCGTCGAGACGAGTCGTAACTCTGATAGCCGTGTCCGTGCTGTCGGGCGCGCCCCCCCGCCGTTTTACGTGAAACCGGGCAGCTCGCTCTGGTCGGACAGCGTCGGCAGATTCGTCCCCGACTGACACCGCAATCGATGTTGCCTCGACCGAGCCCACTAGGCGTCACGTTCATTCCCGGGCGCCGCCTGGCCCCACAGCACCCAGCTCGAAACCGACCCCACACCCCCTCGTTGGGACCGGATGTTGCGAGCACCCGCCGTGGCGTCGTCGGCGATCGGCGTGCCCACGCTTTCGGATACAACTGGACAGCTGCGGGCATCGTTTGAACTGTCGCTAAATGTCGCGCGGCTCGGACTGCTCCTCGCGCCCGCCTAGCGCCGGCTGTCGCGAGCACCGGTCGACCGGTCGCAAGATCGACGCCCGGTTCGGAATGCTCCTCGGGCCGGGCCCACCGAATGTCGTGAGCACCGGCCGGAGCGTATTCAAGACCGTTGGACGCTGCGACGGCAGGATCGTGCCCTAGATCGTGTTTCACGTGAAACACGATCCGACTCTCTGCGGGTCACGTTCGCCGTCGACGTCACCGTAGTGTCGATGACCGTCAGTCGGGCACGGCACCAAGTTCCACAACGGGTCTTGCCGACGATCAATCTGGACGTCAGATTCGCAGGCGACCGTCGGTTGCCTCCGATCGGTTGGACCACATCACCCGCAGACGCAATTCGAGGACGACGCCTGCACGGCGATCGAGAGCGGCGACGTCGATCCCTCCTCGAGCAATTGGGGTCGGAAGCATAGGGCGAGCCAGCATCAGTCCAATCGAGCCCAGTCTCGATAGGTTGCGACCGGCCAGAAACCCGACTGTTTCACGTGAAACACGCTCACGCGTCCGCACCCCTCGTAAGTCACCCGGGGGGAAGAGGTTCTCCCTACGCGACCGTCGTGTCCATGATGCGACGCCGGGGCGCACCCACGATGGGTGATCCTGCGTTCGCAGACATTCGCGATCCGATGCTGGTGTATCGAGTCCCGCTGAGCGTGAAGCGACCGAAGGTGACTACGAAACTGCCGGCCGCCACACGTCACGCCATGGTGAACCACCCATGCTCATTCGACCTAACCTGCGACGTCACCGCGCCGGACACTCCGCCGTCGCAGTCCAGAACAAGGTCATCACAGAATTCACCCAGACGGATCCCGCTACACCTCATGCCTCCAGGAGTTCGCGCAGCACGCACAGCACGGTCACAACCCACCGTCCGTCGATCGGCTCACGTCTTCATCCAACACCGGCTCGGCAAGTGAGGAGTACACCTTCTCCCGGCCCGACAGCAGAGTTTGAGGTCATGAACTAGCCCGGTGTGCCCGCCCGCTACACCGAGGCCCGCCTGTCATATCGTCGCGCAAGGGGCCACGGTGACTATGTGCTCGCCGCGGGCGCGCATCGCGGCAAGCGAACCGACGGTCGGATAGTCCGCGGTCCCACCGTGACTTGATTCCTTCCTCGGAACTTGGAACTGCGCACCCGCGTGCGTGATGCCGACAGAACTGAGCGGTCGAATCTGAACGTATGCACAATGGGTGGTCTTGGCTACTGGCAATCGGCTGGGGTCCAAGAGTTGGTTGAGACTCTCGACCTCGCCGAGCTGTGAAGCATTCCTCGATCATCGGCCGTCGACGAAACGGGGCCGCGATCCGGTCGCGTGATCGGCGTGGATATGACCGCCGGAAAGGGGGGAGCCGCCTCGACCTATTGATCGACATCTGCCTCAGCGTTCGTTTCACGTGAAACATCGTCCGTCACGTGGAATCACGGACAGAGCCGCCCTGCAACCACCCGTCACAGTGACGAAAGCGCCCGATACCCGATGGGCCCATTACTTTTCGCTCTCGGAGCCCATCCGATCGCTAACGCCCAAGGCAAATTACATCCATGCAATTCAAGCCCGAGCTTTCAACACAAACGACGATGGCCCCCACCGAAGTGGGGGCCATCGCTTATCGAAAGTGTCGCTATGCCTTGACGACGACTACCCGTCGAGCGGGTTCGACGCCGGTGCTCTCGCTCGCAACGCCGTCGATCTTGGCGACTGCGTCGTGCACAATCTTGCGCTCGAACGGAGTCATCGGAGTCAGTTCTTCACGCTCTCCGGATTCGAGTACTCGACGTGCTGCTTCGGCACCCAGGTTCCCGAGCTCGGTGCGTCGCTTGGCACGCCACCCGGCGACGTCGAGCATCAGCTTGCTGCGCTCGCCCGTCGACTGCTGCACAGCCAGACGGGTGAGTTCCTGCAGAGCGTCGAGTACCTCGCCCTTGCGACCGACGAGCTTGGCGAGATCGTCTCCGCCGTCGATGCTGACGATCGCGCGATCACCCTCGACGTCGAGGTCGATGTCTCCGTCGAAGTCGAGCACGTCCAGAAGCTGCTCGAGGTAGTCGCCGGCGATTTCGCCTTCCTCGACCAAGTAGTCCTCGTCGTCTTCGTCGTCCTCACCATCATCCGAATCCGCAGCGTCATCGACACTCGTGGGAACCGACGGCGTCTTCTGCACGGCGTCGTCGACGGTAGCTTCGTCGTCGGACTCCGTCTCGACGGCACTCACCTGATCGGTCTCGACCATCACGTCACCCACTCCATCCCCAGCTGCTGCGTTCCGTACTTCGTCGTTCTGTGCTTCTTCGGCGTGCGCTGCCATGTTCGTCCTTCTCTCGACGTGTCGGTCAGCGCCGCTTGCGCTTGGTCGACTTGTTCCTGTTCGCCTGCGGTCGCGGTTTGCTCGGCGTGGCAGACCCTGACGAAGAGTCCGTCCCGGTGGTTCCGGCATCGGTCGAGGACTCTTCACCTGTCGGTGCCATCTTCGAGAGCTTCGGCCGAGCACCGGGCTTGGGCTTGGTTGTCGAGACCGGCTTCACTCCTGGCTTGGGCGCATTCTCCGAGCGCTTCTCGACGGCGGCCGCTACCTTGGCGGCCTCTTCCTTGTCGATCTTGCCGAACACGAGGTGCTGCTGCGCGTAGGTCCAGGTGTTGTTGCTGACCCAGTACAGCAGGATGGCGATCGGAAGCAATGCGCCGAAGACGAGGACGCCGAGCGGGAACACGTACAGCGCAAGCTTGTTCATGATTGCGGACTGCGGGTTTGCTGCCGCGGCAGCGCTCTGACGTGCGACCGACGCACGTGAGTTCAGGTGAGTCATGATCGCCGCGATGATCATCAGTGGGATGGATACGGCCGCGATGACCCATGTGGACGGAATTGTTGCTCCCGGACCCACAGCGAAGGCGTTGAGCTGATCCTGCGGCATCGTGATCCACGCCGAGATCGGTGCACCGAACAGACGAGCATCGAGGAACGACTGCACATCGGACACGTTGAACGCGTAGTTCGACAGCTCACGATTCTCTTCGGGCGTCAGCCCGAGCTGACCGAAACCGGTGCCGGTGCGGTTGAACGAGCGAAGCACGTGGAACAGGCCGATGAAGACGGGTGCCTGTGCCAGCACGGGGAGGCAGCCCATCAGTGGGTTGAAGCCGTGTTCTTTTTGCAGCTTCTGCATCTCGACTGCCATTTTTTGCTTGTCTTTGCCGTACTTCTTCTGCAGCGCCTTGATCTGCGGCTGCAGTTCCTGCATCTGCCGCGTCGTGCGGACCTGCTTGACGAAGGGCTTGTACAGAATCAGCCGGAGGGTGAAGACGAGGAAGACGACGGACAATGCCCAGGCGAAGCCATTGCTGGGATCCTGGAACACAAAGCCGAACACCTTGTGCCACACCCAGAGAATCCAGGCAACCGGGTAGTAAATGAAGTCGAGCACGGCTCTATGTACTCCTCTGTTCTTCCACTCGCAGGAGATCGTGGTGTTCTTCGGTTTCGGTCAGCTCGGTGACGGTTGCGCGCCACCTACCGGGTTCGGGCACCGGGTCCCAGCCTCCAGAGTGCCAGGGAGCACATTTGAGGAGGCGGACGACTGCCAGGAGCGAGCCCTTCGGCATCCCGTGCACCTGAAGCGCCTCGATGGCGTATTCACTGCAGGTGGGGGAGAAGCGACAGGTGGGGGGCCGCATCGGGGACACATAGGTCCGGTACAACACGATGCAGTAGACGAGAGTTCGAGCAGGAATGGAACGAAGGTTGCCCATGAATGTCCTGACGGCGGACCCTTCGGAGCTTCGAGTAGACCGAGCTTCTTCAAACCTGAACGCAGTTGAACGTGTAGATCTGCCGAGGATGCATGCGCAGCACCCGGAAGTGCTCGAATGACCACGTCGGTGTTCACCGCGAGCCCGTCGATCACCTCGGCACAGATATGCCGAAGCCGGCGCGCAACTCGATGACGAGTTACGGCCGGCCCGACTGCCTTGCTGACGATCAATCCGAAACGTGGCCCATGAACGGTGGATGCGATGTCCTGCTCGTGACGCGCAACTGCGTGTACGACCAGGTCCGATCTACCCATTCGGCGTCCTCGACGCATCACCACGGTGAAGTCACGTGCGCGATGCAGCCGATTCGGCTCAGGAAGCATCCCGAGCTCCAAGCTTCGGACGAACGGTTATCAGGCTGTGAGTTCTTTGCGGCCCTTGCCGCGACGTGCGGAAACGATTGCACGACCCGCACGGGTACGCATACGAAGACGGAAGCCATGAACGCGCGCGCGGCGGCGATTGTTCGGCTGGAACGTCCGCTTGCCCTTGGCCACGGTCAACACTCCTCGAGATTCGAAGACGCCGATCTGTCGGCGCCTGCTGTAAAGGTTCTCAGCGAGTTCGGATGAACTCGCTAGCCTCCCGAGCGAGAAATCCGAGTGAAGACAGACTGTGAGCAGCCAGCAAGCATCGGCCACCTCGCTATTGGGTGACTGTTCGAGAGTACTGATCGAGTCACCGGTGGTCAAACTCGCTCGACATCGACCGATCCGTCGATTCATACACAGGCCACGGACGGCGAGACCTCGGACGGGCCGAAGAGTCGACAATATCTGTCGTTCCGCCGCGCCGCGCAACTGGTCGTTGCTGCGATCGAACGACTGACAATGGCTATCGCCGCAGGTCAGACTGTCGTATACGTACTACCACGCCACTCGGTGACGGTTGGGCTCACATCGGTGTCGTTTATCCACACCTGTGGATAATTGTGTGGAAACACAGTTCAGGTGGCATATTCGTACCTTGCGGGGTCCACCGAAGGACCCTTGTCTCGGCCGCGGAGGCGCACGATCGACGACGCTATCCGACGACGCGGTTGCGCGGGTTCGAAACGCCGCACCGAATCGGTTGTCGGAGTCCGGCGAGACCTACAAGCTCGACGACGGAGGGATCGACGTGAACGACGATCCGGATGCGCTTGCGCGCATCTGGCCCGAGGTAGTCGCGGAGCTGACGTCCGACCGACACAGTGGGTCGCCGCTGACCAAGGGCCAGAAGGCCTGGCTCGCGCTGGTCAAACCGCTCACGTTGACTCAGGGCTTCGCTCTGCTCGCCGTCCCGTCGACCTTCGCTCAGGAAGCGATCGAACGCGACCTGCGCGAACCCATCCTGGGAGCCCTGGGGCGTCATCTGGGACAGGGTGTCGAAGGTCTCGGCGTTCGTATCTCCGCTCCCGAGGACGAGAAGCTCGAAACCGAGCGCTCGACGTATCCCGATGCCGTCAGTTCCCCGACGTACCGGCGCCGCGTCCTGACCAGCAGAGACGACGAGCCGTCGGACTCCGAGACCGCCGATTACGAGGAAGTGGACGACGAGCGGGAAGCCCTCGCCAGCGTCCAGAACTCGTGGCCGACGTACTTCACCAAACCACCGGAATCGACGCCACCGTCGTCGGGTGCCAACAACCTCAACTCGAAGTACACCTTCGACACGTTCGTGATCGGCGCCTCCAACCGGTTCGCGCACGCCGCCGCGGTCGCCATCGCCGAAGCACCCGCCCGGGCGTACAACCCGTTGTTCGTGTGGGGGGCATCGGGCCTGGGCAAGACGCACCTGCTGCACGCGGCCGGTCACTACGCGCAGCGCCTGTTCCCGGGCATGCGCGTCAAGTACGTCTCCACCGAAGAATTCACCAACGACTTCATCAACAGTCTCCGTGACGACCGCAAGGTGGCGTTCAAGCGCCGCTACCGGGAGACCGACGTGCTGCTGGTCGACGACATTCAGTTCATCGAGGGCAAGGAAGGTATCCAGGAAGAGTTCTTCCACACCTTCAACACGCTGCACAACGCCAACAAGCAGATCGTCGTCTCGTCCGACCGACCACCCAAACAGTTGGCGACCCTCGAGGAGCGGCTGCGTACCCGCTTCGAGTGGGGCCTGATCACCGACGTCCAGCCACCGGAGCTCGAGACGCGGATCGCCATTCTGAGCAAGAAGGCTCGGATGGATCGACTCGACGTGCCGCACGACGTCCTGGAGCTGATCGCCAGCCGCATCGAGCGCAACATCCGCGAGCTCGAAGGCGCCCTCATTCGCGTGACGGCATTCGCCTCGTTGAACGGACAGGCCCTCGACCTCACCCTCGCCGAGGTCGTCCTACGTGACCTGATTCCCGATTCGTCCAGCTTGGAGATCAACGCGGCCACGATCATGGCCGTCACCGCGGAGTACTTCGACACCTCCATCGAGGACCTGTGCGGACCGGGTAAGGCCCGAGCGTTGGCCATGGCCCGGCAGATCGCGATGTATCTCTGCAGAGAGCTCACCGACCTGTCGCTACCGAAGATCGGTCAGACGTTCGGCCGAGATCACACGACGGTGATGTACGCGGACAAGAAGATTCGCAAGGAAATGACCGAGCGTCGCAAGGTCTACGACCAGGTCCAGGAGTTGACGGCGCGCATCAAGCAGCGCTCGAAGCGATAGCTCCACAGTCCTTCGGCAACGACGGCGACGGCGCCGATTCCCATCGCGGGGGTCGGCGCCGTCGCCGTTTTCGTCGGTGATCGGTGCCGCCTCGGTTCGACTCGGGCGTCGATCGAACACGATCTCCAGTCGATTCCGGATCGAATCTGGGTCGATTCCGCGCCGATTCTGGGCCGAATCGGATGACATTTCGGAGCCGACGACCATTGATTCACACCTGTGGATAACCATGTGGACAACCGTCGACTTCTGGGGATGGAATGTGGGCGCCTGTGCACCGATGCGATTGGTCCACAGGCAGCCGTCCGTCAACCGCAGATTGGTCCCGAGTTCATCCCCACGACACCACGCCGAGCCACCAGCATCGCGAGGGCTCCATGCACAGATTGCACAGGACCTATTAATACTTCTGTTTTCTCCTTGAAAGAACTTCTTTGAAAACAGGTGTTGGGGAACGATCCGTTCACAGCCCCCTTCCGACGACCGCATCGGTGCCCTTCGCGGCCTCGCCCGAGCTTTCAACTTCGTCTCGAAGGGCATACGGTGTGCTTGCGCTGGATGTGCCAGACTCGTCGTTGCATCGGTTGGAGCCGCGACGATCGTGGTCGCACCGCTCGACTGTGCACACGAATGCCCCGAACGAGAGGAAATGCCGAGCGATGGAGCTTGGAAGTTTGAAGTTTCGCGTTGCTCGTGAAGATTTTTCCGATTCCGTGGCGTGGGTGGCCCGCAGCCTGCCGTCTCGGCCGCCCGTTCCCGTTCTCGGTGGCGTTCTGCTCGCCGCCGACGAACAGGGTCTGACGGTCTCGGGCTTCGATTACGAGGTCTCCGCCCAGGTGAAGGTGTCGGCCGAGGTGGCCACCGCAGGACGAGTTCTGGTGTCGGGCAAGCTACTTGCCGATATCACCAAGTCGTTGCCGAACAAGCCCGTCGACGTCACCGTCGACGGGACTCGCGTTCTCGTCAACTGCGGAAGCGCAAAATTCTCGCTGCCGACGATGCCGGTCGAGGACTATCCTCAGCTACCCGAGTTGCCCAGCAACACCGGTTCGCTGGCCGGTGATGTCTTCTCCGAGGCAATTGCCCAGGTCGCCATTGCGGCGGGCAAGGACGACACGCTTCCCATGCTGACCGGTATCCGTGTCGAGATCGACGGCACCAACGTCGTGCTGGCTGCGACCGACCGATTCCGGTTGGCGGTTCGTGAGGTGGACTGGACTCCCGCCGGCGCCGACACCACCACCGCAGTGCTGATTCCGGCGAAGACCTTGTCCGAGTCGGCCAAGACTCTCGGTGGCAACGCGGGTTCGCCCGTCGAGCTCGCTCTCGGTTCGGGTTCCTCCATCGGGAGCGACGGTTTGCTCGGAATCGTCAGTGACGGGCGTCGCACGACCACTCGTCTGCTCGATGCGGAATTCCCGAAGTTCCGTCAGTTGCTCCCGGCAGAGCACACCGCCGTCGCAACACTCGAGATCGCGCCGCTGGTCGAGGCCATCAAGCGCGTGGCACTCGTCGCCGAACGCGGTGCGCAGGTGCGTCTGGAATTCAACGCCGAAGGTGTGCTGCTCTCGGCAGGCGGCGACGATGCCGGCCGCGCCGAGGAAGCTCTGCCGGCCGACTTCCAGGGCGAGGCGCTCACCATCGCGTTCAACCCGGGCTACCTCATCGACGGCCTGTCCTCCTTGCACAGCGAGAAGGTCACGTTCGGTTTCACCACCCCGAGTCGGCCTGCAGTGCTGCGTCCGACGTCGGACGAGGAGCTGGTGCCCGACGATTCCGGCAAGTTCGCGGCGCCTCAGTCCCAATACACCTATCTGTTGATGCCGGTCAGGCTGCCGGGCTGATCCTGCCTGGTTACTGTTGAAGTTGCGGGATCGGACGAGTCGTTCCGCCGACTCCACTCCCGCTCGACCGGAATTACACCTGACACAGACAAGGACGCTTCCTCATGCAGCTGGGCTTGGTCGGTCTCGGAAAAATGGGCTTCAACATGCGCGAGCGGCTGCGCGAACACGGCCACGAGGTCATCGGTTACGACCCGAGGCCCGAGGTGACGGACACCCCGTCACTCGCCGGTCTCGCGGAATCCCTCAGCGCTCCCCGGGTGGTGTGGGTGATGGTGCCCTCCGGCCAGATCACCCGGGACACCATCACCGGGCTCGGGGATGTTCTCGAACCGGGCGACCTGGTGATCGACGGTGGAAACTCACGTTTCACCGATGACAAGCCCAACGCAGAGCTGT
>CAFBLX010000054.1_pt1 | contig 14806 bp, 14 predicted proteins | sample 7268311 | NCBI WGS metagenome assembly CAFBLX01 (sample SAMEA6814046, study PRJEB35770) | freshwater metagenome | biome: Freshwater; feature: Freshwater reservoir; material: water | place: Czech Republic | collected 2017-05-23 | depth 30m m | reverse complement strand
CCTCGCCGAAGACGCCCTGGGTGGACCCGCCGCACTGCGCCGGACGCCTTTCCAGGCAGCTGCCGGCACCGCAGTCAAGATCGTCAACGCACCGGCCAACTGGTCGGCTCGCGGTCTCGACCGTGCATTGGACGCCGCTCGCGCCACCCCGGACCGACTGAGCGCTCTGCTCGGCCGCGGTGCACACGCAGGCGACGTCGCCGTCAGAACGTTGACCGCCAGCCGCGATGCCGCACTCGAAGCCGCCGAAGATGTCACCCGTAGCGAGGGTGTCGATTCTGTCGCCGACGCCATTCACACCGCGCGGTCCGCCGGTGGAACTCTCGGTGCCGACGAACTTCCCGTAGCGGACTACGACGACCTCAACGTCTCGGACGCGGTGGCCGCCATCAAGGAACTGACCACACCCGCCGACGTACGCACTGTCGTGGCGTACGAAGAGGCACACAAGAACCGCCACGGAGTCGTGTCCGCAGGACAGACTCGCCTGGCAGCAATCGCCAAGGACGTCATCTCCGTCGACTGACGACGATCGATCGATCCTTCTGCGAATACCGATGCGGCCCGTGAAGTTCCGGGCCGCATCGCTGTATTCGAAAGGTTCAGGGCTTCAACAGAACCTTGATCGCACCGTCCTGCTTCTTCTGGAAGATGTCGTACGCATGCGGCGCTTCTTCGAGCGGAAGCTCGTGAGTAGCGAACGAATCGACGCCCAACGGATCGTCGTCGCCGAGAAGCGGCATGATGTCGTCGACCCATCGCTTGACGTTCGCCTGGCCCATCCGCAGCTGAATCTGCTTGTCGAACAAGGTCATCAACGGTAGCGGATCGGCCATACCTCCGTACACACCGATGATCGAGATGGTTCCGCCGCGTCGAACGATGTCGATTGCCGAGTACAGCGCACCCAGCCGGTCCACGCCGGCCTTCTGCATCATCGGCGCGGCCACGGCGTCGGGCAGCATTCCGACGATCTGCTGGGCCAGCTTGCCGACCGGTGAGCCGTGCGCCTCCATTCCGACGGCATCGATCACCGCGTCCGTTCCTCGGCCGTCGGTCATGTCTCGAATGACGTCGCCGACGCCCCCGCTGTGTTCGGCCAGATTCACCGTTTCGATTCCCCGTGCCGCAGCTCGCGCCAGGCGCTCGGGTACGAGGTCGACAGCAATGACCCGAGCACCCTTGTGCTGGGCGATGCGGGCGGCCATGTCTCCGATGGGACCGAGTCCGAGCACCGTCACCGACCCGCCTGCAGGTATCGACGCGTACTCCACCGACTGCCACGCGGTAGGCAATACGTCGGAGAGGTAGACGTATCGCGAATCGGGTCCGGCCTCGGAGACCTTGATGTGCGTGAACTGCGCCTGCGGAACACGGAGGTACTCCGCTTGCCCACCGGGCACTTGGCCGTACAGCTTGGAGAAGCCGAACAACGCGGCACCCATGCCCTGCTCACGAACCTGGGTGGTCTCGCACTGGGTGTACAGACTCGAATTGCACATGTAGCAATGTCCACACGAAATCTGGAACGGGATGACCACACGGTCTCCGACGGCGAGATCGCCTGTCTCCGAACCGACTTCCTCCACGATGCCCATGGGCTCGTGACCCAGAATATCGCCCTGGTCCATGAAGGCACCGAGCGTCTCGTACAGGTGTAGGTCCGATCCGCAGATATTGGTGGTCGTGATCTTCACAATTGCGTCCGTCGGCGCTTCGATGCGGGGATCGGGCACCGAATCGACGCTGACGTTCCTCTTGCCCTGCCATGTCACTGCGCGCATGGAGGCTCCTCTCTGTTACTCGACCCCGAAACTCGGAATCGCACGAAGCGGATTACCTGCTTCGTATGCGTGCAAACGCATCGGACCCACACGATTGACCGTGACCGGCAGCGGGTAGGCGTGAACAATGAGTGTTGTGACCCCTTCCATCGCCCCCACCCTCGTGTCGCCTCGGTTGCCGGTGCCGTGTGGTCCACTCTCGGACGCCGTGATCCGGTATCTCTCCACCGGCGGCGGTGCCGCACTGCCCAGCGCGTCGGATGCCGATCCGACGTCGCGTGATATGCAACTGGCGTTGCTCGTCAGCTACGAACTGCACTACCGCGGGTTCGAGGGCGTGGACGACGAACTGGAGTGGGATCCGGCACTGCTGCAGTTCAGAGCAGCACTCGAATCCGCGTTTTTGGACTACGTGCGCTCGAATGTCGAACCCGGCGACGACGCCGTCGCCGAAATGAAGCGACTGTCGGTCGAGGCGTCGTCCGGTACCGGCCCGTCGTGGTTCCTGCGGGACGAAGGATCGTGGGAGCAGATGCGCGAGTACTTCGTACATCGGTCCATCTACCACCTCAAGGAAGCGGATCCCCATGCGTGGGCGATCCCGAGGCTGGTCGGCCAGGTCAAGGCCTCGTATGTCGCCGTCGAATTCGACGAGTACGGCGGTGGCAGGGGTGAGCGTGTCCACCAGCATCTGTGGGCCGAATCCATGACGGCAGCAGACCTCGATGCGTCCTACCTCGGGTACGTGGACCGCGTCCCCGCCCAGACACTCGCGTGGGTCAACCTCATGTCGTTGTTCGGATTGCACCGCAGCCGGCGAGGTGCCACCGTGGGCCATTTCGCCGCCACGGAGATCACGTCCTCGCCGGGTTCACAGCGGTTCGTGCAGGGCCTTCGCAGGTTGTCTGCGCCGGCGGCATGCATCGCGTTCTACGCGGAGCACGTCGAGGCCGACGCCGTCCACGAGCAGGTCCTGCGCCACGACGTGGTGGAGAACCTGATCGGACAGGAACCACACATCGAAGCCGACATCGTATTCGGCATGCGCGCACTGGATTTCGTCGAGAACGAGCTCGCGGACCACGTGATGCAGCGGTGGTCCGCCGGTCAGTCGTCGCTGGACTGACTCGCTCGTCGCTTCGCGCGATGGCTCGTGTCGCACAGCGGGTACGTCTTGCTGCGCTTGCACGTGCACAGCGCGACGACGAAACGATCCGAGGTGACGACGGAGCCGTCGTCGAGTTCGATCTCGACCGGCCCGTCGATCAGCATCGGTCCGCCCCGGACCAGTCTCACCCGAGTGCGCGCAGGTGCAGCGTCACCACCCGTCGACTCATCGCTTGTCGCCACGCAACACCACCAATTCTTCCGTTCTGCGGCCTGATTCGAGCACGCCCTTGGCCTCGAGCCACTCGGCACGAGCCGTCATGACGGGCCCGAAGTCGATTGTGCGGCACGCCGCCTCCGATGCACCGAAACCGTGAGTATTCAGCATCTCCCGTGTTCGCTGCGGACCCGAGAATTCCGAGTGGACCACCAGCAGCACACCGCCGGGTGCCAGCAGTTCCGCGCCTCGCGTGCACAGAGGGTCGAGCACCACTCGCCCGTCCTCACCCGCATCCCAGGCGCGGTGCAAACCCATGCCGGTGGGCGCGGTCTCCGACGGAACGTACGGAGGGTTGCACAGCAGAATGTCGAACGGCTCCAGCTCGGTCGCCTCCGAGAACGACCCCAGCCGCACATCCACATCGACTCCGACCGACCGGGCATTGCGCTGCGCACAGGCAACCGCACGCGGAGAGATGTCGAAGGCCACCACCTCGCGGGCACCGAGCAGTGCTGCGGTGATGGCCACTGCGCCGCTACCGGTACACATGTCGAGTACACGGGCTCCGGGCACGAGCCCCGAATCTGCGGCGACGTCGCACAGCAGAAGTGAATCCTCCTGAGGCTCGTACACTCCGGGATCGGCGTGCACTCGTGCCAGCGAACGGACGGAATCGAATTCGGCTGTCGTCATGGACATTCCTCCCAGCGTGGATTGTCGGATTCGTATTCCCGCGTCCAAGCCCCGCAAACCGGTTGTTCGGAACAGGCTTACCGACACGCACTTCGGGGTAGTGCTAGGACGTGTGTGGTTGAGGAGCAGCCCGCAGTCTCGGCAGTCGACTGCCGCACTCCCCCTGCACGGGTTCAGGAGTTCGGCTCCAGAGGAGTTGTCCATGATCGTCGTTCCGTCCATTCGAACTCCGCTCGCCGGTGTGGTTCCATCGCTCTCCACCGCCGACGACCGTGCCTCGAGTACCCGTTCCTCGCTCCCGGAGGCCGAGATGACGGTGTCGGTCGACGAGAGCGCAGGCGACGACATCGAGGTGCGCATTGCCGGCACCATCACCGACGTGGACGTTCCGGTGCTGGCAGAGACGTTGGGGGAAGCCGCCGAGCGCGGCCGGGCTCTGATTCTCGATCTGTCTCGCGTCACGTTCGTCGCGGCGGGGGTTCGCTCCGTGCTCGACGCCACCGCTATTCGCCAGGGTCGCTGGCAGCAGAAACTCTCCGTTGTGCTTCCCGACGGCGCAGACCCGAGCGGCGTCTCGGACCGCGTGTTCGTCTACCGCACGCTCGCCGAAGCCCGCACCGAAACCGATGCCCGCACCGACGTCACAGCGCAGGCGGCCGATTCACGGTGAGCCGCACCATGTACGACGTGCTGATCATCGGTGGAGGCAATGCCGGGATCAGCGCGGCCGCACGACTGCTGAAGAAGGGCGTGTCCGACGTCGCCGTGATCGAGCCCAAGCAGGTGCACACGTACAAGCCCCTGTTGTCGTACGTCGGTGCCGGTCAGGCACCGCTGACCGAGGCCGAACGGACCCAACGCTCGGTGACCCCCGAGGGCTGTGTGTGGCTCGAAGATTCGGTCGTGTCGGTGGATCCGACAGAACGCTCGGTTCGCTGCGCGTCGGGAATGGAGTACGGCTACCGCGATCTCGTACTGGGGCAAGGCCTGATCGCCGACGAAGCCGCTCTGCGGGGTGTGCATGCGGCGCTTCGTTTTCCCGATGTCGCCAGCAACTACCTCGACCGGGCCGAGCGCACATGGCGGCTGGTCCGTGACCTGCCTGCACACAGTCGCGCCGTGTTCACCGTGCCGCGTCCGCCCGTCGGGTGTACCGGGACCACTGTCAAGCCGCTGTTCCTCGCGGCCGCCCACTGGAAGCGCACAGGACGACTACCGACCGTCGACATCACGTTGGTCGTAGATCGTGAGAGTCTGCTCGGTGTCCCTGACCTGGACCCCCGGCTCGCCGGCCACCTCCGAGACCTGGGTGTGCGCGTCCTGATGGATACGGCGGTCACGGCGCTCGAGCCCGAGAGCAAGCGCATCACCGTCACCGATCACGCCGGGGTCGACGAGCGTATCGACTACGACATGCTGCACCTGGTCCCGCCGTATCGCGGACCATTGTGGGTACAGGAGTCCGGTCTGGCAGGAGAGCAGCAGCACGGTGTCGTCGACATCGACTCCCGCACGATGCGGCACCGACGCCACCCCGAGGTGTGGGCTGCAGGCGACGGTGCAGCGATCGACACCGACTCGTCGGGTGGCGCTCTACGCAAACAGATTTCGGTTCTCGTCGACAATCTCGTCGCATCCAGGAGCGGCGGAGCGATGTCGAGTTACGACGGGTACACCGTCGCACCCATCGCTGTCGAAGCACACACTCTGATCGCTGCCGAGTTCGACCGCACCGGTGCACTGGCGTCGTCGCTACCCTCGTTTCTCGATCCCCTGAAACCCAGACGGTCCGCGTGGGCGTTCGACCGATACGGCCTACCGCAGTCCTACTGGCACATGATTCTCGCCGGGAGACTGTGACACCGACCGTCTGGTTCGAGGTGTGTCAGCTGTCGCGGGAGGCGTTCATCAGCCCGTCGGGATCCTCGACGACGACGCGGTAGCCGTCGTCTTCCAGTCCGCTCATAGCCTCTCGAAGGAGGCGCTGTGCAGCGCCGTCGACGGCGCGCACTTCGGTGAAATCGACGACTATCTCCTCGCAGTCCGGGACGCCGGCCGCAAGACGGGCGACGACGGATTCCGCACCCGCGAACCTCAGCTCGCCCTGCAGTTCGACGGTGGTGACGCCGTCGGATTCGCTCAGCGTGCGAATGGCGGATTCGCCGCTGGGAGGGACGTGCATCATGTGCAGACCGAGGTCGCGTGACAACCTCTCGAACACCGCAACCCCGCGGACGCTGTTTCCGTGCTCGTTCAACCGGGGCGAGATCACGGCAACACCCACCTGACCGGGGAGCACGCCCATGATGGCTCCCGCGACTCCACTCTTGGCCGGAATGCCCACTGTCGCAATCCAACTGCCGCTGCCGTCGTACATCCCACAGGTTGCCATGACAGCGAGAACGTGACGGTTGACCGCGGGGTCGACGACCTGTCGGCCGGTGGCCGGATCGGTTCCGCCGTTCGCCATCACCGAGGCGATCACGGCCAGATCGTTGCACGTCACCGTCACCGCGCACTGGCGCGCATACCCGTCGACGACGACCGCGGGTTCCGCACCGAGGTGGCCGACCGACTTCAGCAGGTGCGCGATCGCGGTATTTCGATCGTCGGATTCCAGTTCGGCCTCGTACACCGATCGATCGATGTGGAGTTCACGGCCGGCCATGGCTCCGAGCAGCTCGATGAGCCGCCCCGCTCGTTCTTCGCCGTCACTGCCCGCGATCATCGAATGTACCGCCAGCGCACCGGCATTGATCAGAGGGTTGCGAGGTCGACCGGTCCGCGCTTCCAACGAGATCTCGTTGAACGAATCACCCGACGGTTCGACGTCGACGGCCTCGAGCACCGCTGCGAGCCCGTTGTCCTCGATGGCCAGCGCATAGGCCACCGCTTTGGCGATCGACTGGATGGAGAATTCGGTGTCGGTATCGCCCGCCCCGTAGTGCGACCCACCGACGGTGGCGAGCGCAACCGCGAACGTGTCGGGATCGGCCGCCGCCAATTCCGGGTTGCCGCTCGACATTTCCCCATCGTCGAGGTGTCGGCACTCCGTCAGGACGGACTGAAGATACTCGGGCACCGGTGATCTCATCACCCCACGCTAACCGTCGGGTCTTGACACGCCGACCGTGGCACCGTTTACACTCCGGGTTCCTCAACCGTTGTGGAGCATCGCTCCGCACAGATCGGACGCGCCCGTGCGATTGCGACGCTTGACCTCCACCGATTCCGCCGACCGCCTTGCCGTCCACGTGCCCGACACGACCACGTGGATCGATCTCGAGGCTGCGGTCTCGACTCTGGGTGCCCCCGAGATCCTGCGCCCGCTCACCGGGTCCATGCTTCGGTTCCTCGATGCAGGTGAACCCGCACGTGAAGCCGCAACGACGGTGGCGCGGCGGGCGGCCGACGAGGGCGTCGCGACGATGGACCGACCGGCACCGACCCTTCCGGTCGTTCCGGCGTCACTGCGCTGCTTCCTGGGTTGGGACGAGCACTGGGATCTGGCCGCGCACAACCTCGTTCGGCGAAATCTACCGCGTGCCGTCCCGTTCATCCGTGGATTCGAGATGCTGACGCGTCGAACATTCCCGGCCCTGCGTCCCGGTCCGGGGTTCGACGACCATCCGATCTACTACACCGGTAACCACCTGACCGTCGTCGCCGACGGGGCCGATGTCGAGTGGCCGTCGTACAGCCGAGTTCTCGATTTCGAGCTCGAATTCGGTGCCGTCGTCACCCGACCGATCCGAGATGCATCCGAGCGGGAGGCCGAGGCTTCGATAGGCGGTTACGTCGTCTTCGACGACATCAGCGCGCGGGACACGCAGTGGGAGGAGCAGCGTCGCACTCCGTTCGGACCGGTGGTCAAGACCAAGACCTTCGCCAGTTCGATGGGCGCAGACATCGTCACCCCCGATGAGGTTGCGGCGCATATAGATTCGCTGGCCGCGACCGTCCGGGTCAACGGCGAGCTCTGGTCGACCACCAGCACTGCAGGCATGCGCTATTCCATGGGTGAATCTCTGGCGTATGCGAGTCGCGGCGAGAGCATCCACCCCGGCGAGCTCCTGACGTCGGGCACCCTGCCTCGCGGTTGCGGGCTCGAACTCGACCGGTGGATAGCTCCGGGCGACCGCGTCGAACTCGACATCGAACGAATCGGCTCCGTCACCAACACCATCGGTGCTCGCTGAGTCCTATCGGATTCCGCGCTCGGTGTCCGACTTGTCGGTCGACGCGTCCTGGAACATCTCGAGGAACGACCCGAAACCGGATGCACTCTGACGTGTTTCGTCTCTGTTGTTGTCCGCAGAGCCTGCGGATACGTCCTGTTGTGTCATGCAACCAGCATGACAAACGGACATTGCGACAAATCCAGGTGCAAAGTCACGAATCGGCATCGAAAGATAACAGCCCGGTAACGACGAACTCGAAGCTGTGGATGGATCCAGCTCGTATTCCATCCACAACTTCGAGTTCGGGTGGCGCATCAGCGCCGGTGAGTACTAGGCGAGCTCGAAGCGATCGAGCATCATGACCTTGTCCCAGGCTGCGACGAAGTCCCGGACGAACTTCTCCTTGGCGTCATCGCAAGCGTAAACCTCTGCGAGAGCGCGCAATTCGGAGTTCGAGCCGAAGACCAGATCGTTACGTGTTCCGGTCCACTTCTTCTCGCCGGTAGCGGCGTCCTTGGCCTCGTAGATGCCGTCCTCCGCGGTGGGAACCCATTCGGTGCCCATGTCGAGGAGGTTGACGAAGAAGTCGTTGGTGAGCGTGCCGACCTTGTCGGTGAGGACGCCGTGCGTCGACCCCTTGTAGTTCGCGCCGAGTACACGCAGACCGCCGACCAGCACGGTCATCTCCGGTGCACTGAGCGAGAGCAGGTTGGCCCGATCGACCAGGTTGAACTCGGCGGGCAGCTTCTGGCCCTTGCCCAGGAAGTTGCGGAAGCCGTCCACCTTGGGCTCGAGATCGGAGAACGAGTCGACGTCCGTCTTCTCCTGCGTCGCATCCATCCGGCCCGGGGTGAACGGAACCGTGATGTCGACGCCTGCGTTCTTGGCGGCCTGCTCGACGGCTGCGACACCGCCGAGGACGACGAGGTCCGCGAACGACACCGTTCCGGAGAACGACTGCTGAATGCCTTCGAGAACGCGGATGACCTGTGCGATCTCGTCGGGCTCGTTGACCTCCCAGCCGGCCTGCGGCTGCAGGCGCAGACGGCCACCGTTGGCACCGCCGCGCTTGTCGCTGACGCGGAACGACGATGCCGCCGCCCATGCAGCCGAGATCAGCTGATCCTGGCTCAGTTCGGAACCGAGGATGGCCTGCTTGAGCTCGGCGATCTGGGCGTCACCGATCAGCTCGTGATCGACGGCCGGAATCGGGTCCTGCCAGAGCAGGGGCTCCGCCGGAACCTCGGGGCCGAGGTAACGCGAGACCGGTCCCATGTCGCGGTGGGTGAGCTTGAACCATGCCTTCTGGAACTCTTCTGCGAGCTCCTCGGGATGATCGAGCCAACGACGGGTGATCTGCTCGTAGATCGGATCGACGCGCATCGCGATGTCGGAGGTCAGCATCGACGGGTGGCGACGCTTGGACGGATCCGCCGGGTCGGGAACGAGATCCGCGCCTTCTCCGTTCTTCGGACGCCACTGGTGTGCGCCGCCCGGGCTCTTGTACAGCTCCCACTCGAAGCCGTAGAGGGTCTCGAGGAACGAGTTGTCCCACTGGGTCGGCGTCGGGGTCCAGATGACCTCGAGTCCGCTGGTGATCGCGTCGGCGCCCGAGCCGGTGCCGAAGCTGTTCTTCCAGCCCAGGCCCATCTGCTCGATGGGCGCGCCCTCGGGCTCCGGTCCGATGTGGGCATCGGGGTCGGCTGCGCCGTGGGTCTTGCCGAAGGTGTGTCCACCGACCGCGAGTGCCGCGGTCTCGATGTCGTTCATGGCCATGCGGCCGAAGGTCTCGCGGATGTCCAGTGCGGACTGCACGGGATCCGGGTTACCGTTGGGGCCTTCGGGATTGACGTAGATCAAGCCCATCTGCACTGCGGCCAGCGGGTTCTCGAGGCTCGTGCGGTCACCGTGGTAGCGCTCGTCGCCCAACCAGGTCTGCTCGGGGCCCCAGTAGACGTCCTCGTCCGGCTCCCAGGCGTCGACGCGTCCGCCGGCGTAGCCGTAGGTGGGCAGGCCCATGGACTCGATGGCGACGTTGCCGGTGAGCACGATGAGGTCGGCCCAGGACAGTTTGCGGCCGTACTTCTGCTTGACCGGCCAGATGAGACGGCGGGCCTTGTCCAGGCTTGCGTTGTCGGGCCAGCTGTTGAGGGGAGCGAATCGCTGCATGCCGGCTCCGGCACCGCCGCGACCGTCCTGCTTGCGGTAGGTTCCGGCCGCGTGCCACGCCATGCGGATGAAGAACGGACCGTAGTGCCCGAAGTCCGCAGGCCACCACGGCTGCGAGTTCGTCATCACGGCTTCGATGTCACGCTTGACCTCGGCGAGATCGAGAGAATTGAACTCGGCGGCGTAGTCGTAATCCGCACCCATCGGATCGCCCACGGCCGGGTTCTTCTTGAGGATCTTGAGATTGAGCGCCTTGGGCCACCACTCGCGGTTGCCGCCGCCTTCGACAGGCGTGGGCATCGCGTCGTGCATGACCGGACACTTGCCACCGCTCTCCTGCGGCTGATCCTCGTTCATCTCTTTTTCGCGTGTTACGTGATCTTCAGACACGTGCTTCCTTCCAAGGTGTGACGATCGGGCTGTGATCGGTGGTCACGAACTCTGCTGTGTTCGAGACCGGGGAGGGAACTGAACGGGAACTGCCGGCTGCTCGCGAGCAGCCGAACACTGTGCGCAGAAGCCCCAGTAGATGACCTCTGCCTCGTCGATCGTGAAACCGACGGAGTCCGATGCGGTGAGACACGGCGTCTCGCCCACCGCGCAATCCACGTCTGCGATCACGCCGCAGTTGCGGCACACAGCGTGGTGATGGTTGTCCCCGACCCGAGATTCGTATCGTGCGGGAGATCCCGCGGGCTCGATGCGACGCACCAGGCGCGCAGCGGTCAGGGCATTGAGAACGTCGTACACCGTCTGGCGTGATACCTCGGGGAGCACCGATCGGACGAGTCCGAGAATCGTGTCGGTGTCCGCATGCGGATTGGTTTCGACGACCTCGAGCACGGTGACCCGCGGACGGGTCACGCGCAAATCGGCGGTGCGTAATTGCTCCGCATGGGGTGAGATCGGCATCACAGCGTCAGTATCCTCCGGTTTTCTGGACCAAGTCAAGTATGCAGTCGAATCCGCTGCTTGTCGACTGCAACTCGGTATCGACGGCAACCCGACACATGCCGTTCGTCCGGAGTTCGGCCGGCGGCTCAGGCCAGAGCCAGAAACAACTTTTCGAGCTCGGCCTCGGTCATCGGTTCCCTACCGTCAGCAGCATCCCCCGTCATGCACTCCCGTAGGCCGGTTGCCACGATCTTGAAACCGGCACGGTCGAGTGCCCGCGACACGGCAGCGAGCTGGGTGACGACGTCCTTGCAATCACGACCGTTCTCGATCATCCCGATGACACCCGCAAGTTGGCCGTGCGCACGCTTGAGCCGGTTGAGTACCAGTGCGATGCTGTCTTCGTCGCCGATCATGTCGATTCCTTCGATGGTGGTAGCAGTGAACCCCAGGGTACCCCCGGGGGCATCATTGCGGCGCGGTACCGGTACCGCCGAGGGCCGCGATTGCCGCCTGCAGTTTCGCCGTGGCCTCGGCGGCGACCGCACCCAACCGCGGCTCACCGGTGACCTCGACCATGATGGCCGGGTTCATGGCCTCGACGACGACGGACCGCGCCGCCGCCGGGTTCTCACGTACGACCACATTGCACGGCAACAGCAGACCGATCTGCTTCATCACCCCCACTGCGCGGTGAGCCAGTCCCGGGTTGCACGCGCCCAGGATCACGTAGCGCTCCATGTCCTCGTCGAGCTTGGCCTTCAACGTGGCCTGCATGTCGATTTCGGTGAGAACTCCGAATCCCTGCTCCGACAACGCCTTTCTCGTGCTCTCGATCGCGTCGGCGAAATCGGTGTCGGTCAGTGTGGTGGACAGTGCGATGTTCATGATGTCTCCTCGAAAATTGTTGTGTCAGTGTGAGCTGTTGTGTCAGTGAGAAAAACGGATGGAGGGCAGGACGGCACGTAACCATGCCGGCGACCACCACGCGCCGTGTCCGGTCAGCCGTAGCAGGACCGGAAGCAGGACGAGTCGAACCAGGAACGCGTCGAGCAGTACCGCAACACCCAGGATGATGCCCATCTCTTTCGGGGGCAACGGATCCGACAGTGCGAATGTGAAGAACACTGCCACCATCACCGCTGCTGCGGCAAAGATGACTCGTCCCGAGTGGGCCAACCCGTCCACCTGAGCAACCTTGGAATCACCGGAGCGCTCGTAATGTTCCTTGGCGGTAGCCAGGAGGAACACCGTGTAGTCCATGGCGATGGCGAAGATCATCGCGAAGAAGAACACCGGGCCCCAACCGTCGAGAAATCCCTGCGGCGTGAAGCCCAGCAACGAGGATCCGTGTCCGTCCTGGAAGATCAGCTTGGCGACGCCGAACGCCGCCGCGGTGGACAGCAGGCTCACCGCGGTACCGAGCAACGCGATGAGCGGAGCCTGAAGCGCCACCAGCAGCAGCACGAATCCGAGAACCAGGATGATCCCGACGACTATCGGCAGGTAGTCGTTCAAAGCCTGCTGCAGGTCCAGGTTCTCTGCCGGTGCTCCGCCGACGAGTGCCGAATCGGGCAATGTCGATCGCAGCTCGGCGAGAATGGAGCCCATCGCTTCGTCGGACGGATCCACCGACGGAATTGCCTGCAGCAGTGCATATCCCGAATCGTCAGCCGCACTCTGCGGCGGCGTCACCATCGAGATCCCGTCGACCCGCGCAGCGACGGTTGCGGTCTCGGCAGCATCCACTTCGGGAACCACGATCTGCAGCGAACCCGGTGCGCCCGGTCCGAACCGGTCCTGAACGAGCTCGTAACCCTGCCGCACGGGGGCATCCTCGGGCACCACTGCTATCGACGGCATTGCCACCTTCAGCCCGAGCACCGGCAGGGCGAGCGCAATCAGAATCCCCACCGACACGACCGCGAACGGCCACGGGTGCTTGTGCAGCAACTCCCCCCATGCCGCGAACCTTGGGGATCGATGCACTTGACGCTTGGCGTACGGCAACGAAGCGGCGTTGACCTTGGGTCCGAGCGCACCCAATGCCGCAGGCAGCAGAGTCATCGTTGCCAGCAACACGAAGGCGACAGCCAACATGATCCCGACGGCCATCGTGCGCACCGCCGGCGCGGGGACCAGCAGCACTGCGGACAGACTCACCAGCACCGTCAGCCCGGACAACACGACGGCCTTACCTGCGGTGTCCATGGTGGCGGCGACGGCAGCCCGAGGGTCGGTGTTCCGCAGCGCGTCGCGGAATCGAGCGACGATGAACAGGGCGTAGTCGATTCCCAGCGCGAGGGCGAACATCATTGCAAAGTTCATGGCCCACACCGAGATCGGCGTGACACCGTTGAGCAGAACGAGACCACCAGCGGAGGCAACGAGCCCCGCGACGGTGAGCAGCAGCGGCAAACCGGCCGCGACGAGGGAACCGAAGGCAAGCACCATGATCGCCAACGTGACCGGCCACGAGAACAGTTCGGCTTGGATCATGGCGTCGTGGTTCGCCTTGTTGAAGTCCGACCACAGGGCCGACGAACCGGTGGGATACACCTCGATTCCGTCGGTCGAGAGCGCAGTCAACCGCTCCTTCACATCGTCGACGGCCTTCACCATCTCGTCGGTCGTGCCGTTCGCCCCGGCGATGACGATGCCGGTGCGGCCGTCCGGGCTGATCGTCATATTCGGTTGCGGCGCAACGACGTCTCCGAATCGGGAGTCACCGGAGAACACCTCGGTCACGTCGTCGATCACTGCCCGAACAGCGGGGTCCGTGATGGATGCTGCGTCGGAGTGAACGACCACCTGCACCGCTGCGGACGAATTGCCACCGAAATGCTGCTGGGCCAGTTCTCGAACCTGTACGGATTCGGATCCGTTCGCCTGCCACCCGGCTCCCGCCAGATCGGTGAAGACCGAGGGCGCGAACGAACCGAGGCCGATCAGCGCGATGAGCCATACGCCGAACACCCAACGACGGTGGGTCACCATCGACGCACCCGCACGGCCGAGTAGTCCTGGCCCTCTCGCGGGCAGGTCGTCAGGTGGGCGAAGAATTTCGGCATCGCGCAGCGACATGGTTCTCCTATACGGGTGGGGGTATCGATCGAGGCGGACGGAACCCCGAGCGATCGAACGTGCCCACCATTGCACATACCCAAGGGGGTATGCAAGTACCCCTGGGGGTATCACCCCCAGAGGTACGTGCATCACCGTCGGCGGATCACAACCAGGACGTGTCGGTCAGCGCCGCCTGTTCCACTGCTTCTCGATGCCGCGCAGCACTTCGAGTGTTTGCTCGGAATCTGCATCGACCGCCATCCGCGACCGAGCCCGTTCGAGCGCACGTTCGGCACGTGTCACCGCGCGATACCCCGAGTCGGTGGCGTCGACCAAGTACTGCTGTCGATTTCGCGGATTGACACTGCGCACCAACAGGCCCGCGTCGACGAGACTGGCAGTTGTCGCAGTGATGCTGGTTCGGTGTCGCACCAATTCACGTGAGAGCGCGCTGTACGACAACGGCCCTCTCCGACAAATCAATTCGAGTACCTCGTACCGTGCCCAGCTCAGTCCCTGGGCATCGAGCGCCTCCGCCAACCGCACCCGGGCGGCCGAGGCCATCCGCAATACCGTGGACACGATCTCGAACTCGGTGGAATGCGCCGGAGAGGTGTCGCCGTCGAACGATTCAGCGAGGGCAGTCATCGAAAGGTACTCCCCTACTTGATTTCTGCGAGGACGGTGCCTTG
>CAFBLX010000053.1_pt1 | contig 14861 bp, 15 predicted proteins | sample 7268311 | NCBI WGS metagenome assembly CAFBLX01 (sample SAMEA6814046, study PRJEB35770) | freshwater metagenome | biome: Freshwater; feature: Freshwater reservoir; material: water | place: Czech Republic | collected 2017-05-23 | depth 30m m | reverse complement strand
GCACACCCCGTTCACCGAGGTACTCGACTGGTCCGACGCCCCCGTCGCGAAATGGTTCGCCGACGGCGAGCTCAACGTCGCCTACAACTGCGTCGACCGCCACGTCCTCGACGGCCACGGCGACCAGGTCGCCATCCACTGGGAAGGTGAACCCGGCGACAGCCGCGACATCACCTACTCCGATCTGCTCGCCGACGTCAGCCAGGCCGCCAACACCCTGACCGAACTCGGCCTCGTCTCCGGCGACCGCGTCGCGATCTACATGCCGATGATCCCCGAGGCCATCGTCTCGATCCTCGCCTGTGCACGCCTCGGCCTGACCCATTCGGTCGTCTTCGCCGGGTTCTCCGCCACCGCACTGCGCTCGCGCATCGACGACGCCGAAGCCAAACTCGTCATCACCACCGACGGCCAGTGGCGACGCGGCAAGCCAGCCCCCATCAAGGACACCGTCGACGAAGCCGTCGACGGAGCCGCCTCCATCCGGAACGTTCTGGTCGTCAAGCGCACCGACTCCGACGTCGCCTGGACCGAGGGACGCGACCTGTGGTGGCACGAGACCGTCGCGAAAGCGTCGAAAGAGCATGAGGCGCAGCCGTTCCCGGCCGAGCACCCCCTGTTCATCCTCTACACCTCCGGTACGACGGGTAAGCCCAAGGGCATCATCCACACCTCCGGCGGCTACCTGACACAGACCTCGTACACCCACCACAACGTCTTCGACCACAAGGCGGGCACGGACGTCTACTGGTGCACCGCCGACATCGGCTGGGTCACCGGGCACTCCTACATCGTCTACGGACCGCTTTCGAACCGCGCCACCCAGGTCGTCTACGAGGGCACGCCCAATTCGCCCGACGAGCACCGGCACTGGAACGTCATCGAGAAGTACAAGGTGTCGATCTACTACACCTCCCCCACCCTCGTTCGTACATTCATGAAGTGGGGCAAGGAGATTCCCGAGGCACACGATCTGTCCTCGATCCGCCTGCTCGGGTCCGTCGGCGAGCCCATCAACCCCGAGGCGTGGCGCTGGTTCCGCGACGTCGTCGGCGGCGGCAGCGCACCGATCGTCGACACGTGGTGGCAGACCGAGACCGGCGCGATCATGATCTCCCCGCTCCCCGGCGTCACATCCACCAAGCCCGGCTCGGCAATGACTCCGCTGCCCGGTATCTCGGCCAAGATCGTCGACGACGACGCCCAGCCACTGGGCAACGGCGGCAACGGATACCTCGTTCTCTCCGAGCCGTGGCCGGCGATGCTCCGCGGGATCTGGGGAGACATGGACCGCTACAAGGACACCTACTGGTCCCGCTACGCCGAGGAAGGCTGGTACTTCGCCGGTGACGGTGCCAAGTACGACGAGGACGGCGCCCTGTGGGTCCTCGGCCGCGTCGACGACGTCATGAACGTCTCGGGCCACCGCATCTCCACGTCGGAAGTGGAGTCGGCACTGGTCAGTCATCACAGTGTCGCCGAGGCTGCCGTCGTCGGTGCCGCCGACGAGACCACCGGTCAGGGCATCGTCGCGTTCGTCATCCTGCGCGGCGGCGAGGAGAACACCGGCGACGCATTGATCGCCGAACTCAAAGCTCAGGTCTCCAAGGAGATTTCGCCGATCGCCCGGCCACGGGAAATCTCGATCGTGCCGGAGTTGCCGAAGACCCGCTCCGGCAAGATCATGCGCCGCCTGCTCCGTGACGTGGCCGAGGGCCGCGAACTCGGTGACGTCTCCACTCTCGTCGACCCGAAGGTGTTCGAGGCGATCAAGAAGGGCCGCTAGCGCTCCCATGTGAGTGGAACCTCGTAGCCCACTACGAGGTTCCACTCACATGGGGCGCAGCCGTTCAGACGCTGTCGAGCGACTGGTCTCGCGTTTCCTTCATGATGATCAGCGAGATCAGGGTCAGCGCAGCCGCGATGGCGAGATAGACGCCCACCCAGCCGACGCCGTAGGAACTCACCAGCCAGGTTGCGATGAACGGAGCCACTGCAGCTCCGAGGATCGACGCGGTGTTGTACGAAATTCCCGAGCCCGTGTAGCGCACGTTCGTCGGAAACAGTTCCGGCAGAACGGCACTCATGGGCCCGAACGTCAGGCCCATCAGTCCCAGGCCGACGCACATGAACACCAGCATCTTGCCTGCCGACGCGGACGACGGGTCGGCGAACCAGTGGAACGACAGACCGAACAGCACGATCGCCGCGGTGATGACGATGAGCGTGGGGCGGCGGCCGTACTTGTCGGCGAGCAGCCCGGCAACCGGGATCAGCGCCGCGAAGAACAGCACCGCGATGAGCTGGAGCTCCAGGAAGTCCGTGTACGGGATCGCGAGCTTGGGCCCGTTGACGTCGGCCACCTTGCCTGTTCCGTAACTGACCACCCACGTCGTCATGATGTAGAAGAGCGTGTACGTGGCGAGCATGACGAACGTGCCGATGATCAGTTGACGCCAGCTGGTCTTGAACACCTGGGCCAAAGGGGTCTTGACCTTCTGGCCGCGCTCGACCGCCAGCTTGAACACCGGCGTCTCCTCGAGCTTGAGGCGGACGTACAGACCGATGATCACCATGATCGCGCTGAGCAGGAACGGGATGCGCCAGCCCCACGTGAGGAACGCATGGTCGGTGCCGGAGTTCGCGGAGTCGTAGCCGGTCGCGATGACGATGAGCAGGAAGATGCCGTTGGCGAAGAAGAAGCCGATCGGCGCACCCAGCTGCGGGTACATCGCCGCCCAGGCTCGCTTGCCCGGCTTCGCTGTTTCGGTGGCCAGCAACGCCGCACCACTCCATTCGCCGCCGAGGCCGACGCCCTGAGTGAAGCGCATGAGCGCCAGCAGAGCCGGCGCCCACAGACCCGCCGCGGCGTAGGTCGGCAGGAGCCCGATCGCGAACGTCGCGACACCCATCGTCAGCAGGGACCCGACGAGGGTGGCCTTGCGTCCGATGCGATCACCGAAGTGGCCGAACAGAATCGAGCCGATGGGCCGCGCGACGAACGCCAAACCGAACGTCGCGAACGACGCCAGCAGCGCGGTCGTGTCGTTGCCTGCGGGGAAGAACAGGCGGGGAAAGACGAGCACTGCGGCCGTTGCATAGATATAGAAGTCGAAGAACTCGATGGACGTACCGACCATCGAGGCGATGACGATTCGGGACCGAGGCACCTGAGGTGCGGGAATTGCGCCGTCGTCCGTGACGGCGTGTGGTGAACTCACGAGTGCTCCTGAAGGGGAAAGTTCCCTGAAAATTACCTGATGAATACCTGAGAATTTCACGCCCCCGGGCCGTTCGTTGCCGATTCGTGCAACATTCCCGTGTTTGTCGCGACGGGCGGAGAGGTAACCGACGACGGGCCGAGCGTCGCTCGGCCCCCGCGGGACAGATAATCTGCTACTTAGGCACTACTGTCGATACGATCTTCCGCAACACCGAGCAGAGCGATCACCGCAATACCGAGCACAGCGATTACAAGGGGTCGAGAGTTGAGCGTCAGCAATGACAAGGGATACGGCAACGGCGTCCCGAACACGATTTCGTCGATACCTCTCACCGATGTCGATGCCCGCACACCCGGTAGCGCGAGCATCGGAAACCTGGTCAAGGACGCCACGACTCAGGTCTCGACCCTCGTGCGTGCCGAGGTGGCCCTCGCCAAGGCCGAGGTCACCGGCGAGGTCAAGAAGGGTCTGCAGGGCAGCGTCTTCTTCATCGTCGCGCTGACGGTGCTGCTGTTCAGCTCGTTCTTCTTCTTCTTCTTCGCCGCCGAGCTCCTCGACGTGTGGCTCTATCGATGGGCCTCGTTCCTCATCGTCTTCGTGTTCATGGTGCTGGTTGCCGGCCTGTTCGGGTTCCTCGGCTACCGCAGGGTCAAGAAACTGCGCAAGCCCGAGAAGACCATCGACTCCCTCAAGCAGGCGTCGACCGTGCTGCCGAACCAGCACGAGAGCATTCCCGGAATCCCCGGCTACAAGAAGTAGACGACGCCCGGCGAGTCGAGCAGTATGAATCATCCCGATCCGTCCACGGTCCGTTACCCGGGACAGTGGATCCATCGCGACATCCATGCCAACGGAATCCGGTTCCATACCGTGGAGGTCGGCGAGCATGCTCCCGACGCCCCGCTGGTGGTGTTGCTGCACGGCTTCGCCGACTTCTGGTACTCCTGGCGTCACCAGCTCGACGCGCTCGCGCGTTCCGGAGTGCGAGCGGTCGCAGTCGACCTCCGCGGCTACGGCGACTCCGACAAGCCCCCACGTGGTTACGACGGATGGACCCTGGCCGGCGACATCGTCGGTCTCGTTCGCGCTCTGGGGTACCCACACGCGACGTTCGTCGGCCATGCGGACGGCGGCCTGGTGTGCTGGGCAAGCTCGGCTCTGCATCCGCGAATGGTCCGCTCGATGGTCCTGATCAATGCACCGCACCCGATCTCGCTGCGCCGCGCCGTGCTGAAGGATTCCGAACAGCGCGGTGCTCTGCTGCCGCACTTCGTTCGATATCAAGTTCCGCTGCGCCCCGAGAAGCTGCTCACCCGGCGAGGGGGCGCGGCAGTCGAGGAGTTGATGCGCAGCCGCGCCGGGTCGCAATGGCAGCGCACCGACGATTTCGCCGATACCGCAGGCAAGATGCGCTCGGCCATCCGAATTCCCGGGGCCGCGCACAGCGCACTCGAATATCAGCGCTGGGCGTTCCGTAGCCAGTTCCGCGCCGAGGGCCGACGCTTCATGGACGCCGTCGACGTGAAGACCTCGATCCCCGTCGCGCAGATCAGCGGTGACCTCGATCCGTACGTCCTACCCACCACCCTCGATCGCGATCGGCACTGGGCACCGGGGCTGACGCGTCGAACAGTGCGGGACGTCGGGCACTACGTGCACCAGGAAGCCCCAGACGTCGTGTCCGAGGAAATCCTGCGCGTCGCGCTCGAAAGCTGACGTCCCGCCGTCAGACGATGCAGTCGCCGGTACCCACACTGACCGGCGCATCGAAGCTGCGGGCGAGCTCGTCCGAGATCTCGGTTGCGGTCAAGACGAATCCGGTATCGGGGTCGTCGACGGCAGCACCGAACACCACACCGAGTACCTCACCGTTCGAATTGACCAGTGGCCCACCGGAATTGCCCTGCCGCACCGATCCGCGAACTGTGTAGACCTCACGTTGAACAGTTCCGGTGCGGTAGATGTCCGGTCCGCTGAGGTTGATGATCTCGCGAATGCGCGCTGGGCTCGCCGTATACGGACCGCCGCCCGGGTAACCCAACACGATGGCGTCGGATCCGGATTCGGCCGGGTTCGGCGCGAACGGCAACACCGGAGCTTGCAGCTGCGAAACACGAAGCACAGCAACATCTTCTTCGGGATCGAACAGGACGACGTCGGCGTCGAGAGGGCCGTCCGGAGAATCGACGGTCACCTCGGAGGTACCGGCCACCACGTGGGCGTTGGTCATCACCAGATCCGGCCCGACGACGAAACCCGAACCCTCGAGCGCCTTCTGGCAACTCGGGGCGATTCCGTTGATCTTGATGACGCTCGCCTGCAACGCTATCGGGACGGGGCCTGCGGCGATCCCGGAGTCGGGAGCAGCGACGTCGGCGACCGGAGTGCGTCCGAACGGACCGATGACGTCCGGCAGCCCGGACGTGTCGAGCAGCGCCGAGAATTCCTTGGGCACCTGACGCAGCCACTCGGGTGCCACCTCGTCGACCTTGCCCAGGACCGTCGAGCCACGCACGGCACTGGCCACCTCGGGCTGCGACGAGGACGTCAGCGGAATGGCGAGCAACCATGCGGCAGCGAGCACGGCCGCGGCCTGCAGACCTGCCCCGATCGTGCTGTCCACGGATCTGGCTGAGCGCGAATGTATTCCGCTGCGCAACGCACGACCCAGAACCATGCCGGCCACCTCACCGACGATCACCAACACCACGATCAACGCGATACCGACGAACACCCTCGTGCGTGATCCGTCGACGTGTTCGAGCACGTGCGGTGCCACCAGAATCCCGGCGACGGCACCCAGAACGACTCCCAGAAACGCCAACGCCGACGCCACCGCCCCCTGTCGCCATCCCGACGTCGCCGCCAGCAGCGCGACGGCGAGCACCGCGATATCGACCCACCCTGAACCCGTCACCGATCGAGCCTCGCTCCTACCGCAGTCAAGCTGGCCTCCAGATCGCGTATATCCCCCGTGTCCCATTCGGACTCCCAGCCCGACACAGCGAGCAGGCCCGCCAGAATACCGCCCGTGAATCCCCACACCAGCATTCCCTGCACCGAGAAGGCCGGGCCCTGGTAGCCGGCGGGGTGACGCACCTGGAATCGGTTGGCCGGATCGAGCAACTCGCGCAGGGGAACTCGCACCACGCGCTCGGTTTCGCCGGCGTCGACGACGCGGACCGGGGTTGGACTCCGCCAGTACGAGAGCACGGGAACCACATCGAATCGAGACGGCGGCACGTAGATGCCGGGCATCGTCGCGAGCGGTACGACGCCGGCCGGGTCGAGACCGGTCTCTTCCTGGGCCTCGCGCAGCGCCGTTCCGATGGGCCCGTCGTCACCCGGGTCGGTGGCACCGCCGGGGAAGGCGATCTGCCCACTGTGGTCGCGCAAGGTCGACGCCCGCTGGGTCAGCAGTACGTCGGCCTCGGCGGGTAGCCCACCGGGCGCGGTCGGATCGGCGGCAGCCGGACCACCGAACAGCACCAACACCGCCGCCGAGCGGGTTCGATCGGCCGGCTGCGCCTGTCGTTGCAGCACCGGGTTGATGCCGGTGGTGTCGGTCAGTCCGTTTTCGCTGCCGGCGACGTCGAGCATGCGCCCGAGCCACTCGGGTGCGCTCACGACGCGACTCCGAGGTTCTCGCGGACTGCGTCGGCGATGTCGTCGACGCTTGTGAAGGGTTCGGTCAGCACCTTGGCGACAGTGCCATCCGCAGATATCAAAACGGATACGGGCAACACGTTCGGCGCTTCCGTCGCCGCGGCGACGCGTCCGGCACCGTCCTGAACGCCGGGCAGCGTGACGCCGTACTCGGCCAGACGGGTCAGCCCGTTGGACTCGTTGGCATCGTTGTGGACAGTCAACACCGTGACTGCATCACCCGCCCGCTGCGCGTATTGCTGCAGGTAAGGCAACTCCTTCGCGCACGGGCCGCACCAGTAGGCCCAGATGTTGAGCAGTGCGGGTCGCCCGGCCAGAGCCTGGCCGAGGTCGACGGACGAGCCGTCGCCGATGCATTCGAGGGTGATGCCCGTCAACGGTCCTGCTGCAGCGCCCGACGGCGTCGGACATGCGTCGAGACCGGCGGTCTGCCGCAGCGGTGCCAGAGCCTCGGGAGTATCGGCGGCCCGACGCTCGGCCGTCGACGGTCCTTGCTGCCCCAGACCGGGACCATCGGCGCGCTGCGTTGCCGGAGATTCATTGCGTGGCCAGAGGGCATAGACCATCCCGACGACGAGAATGAGCGCGACCAGAGACCAGCGGAGTGCAGCCTTGTTCACGACACGATTCCGGCGACAGCGAGCAGATGATCGGTCTCGGGACCTCTCACCAGGGCGGCAGCGGTCGCCGGATCGGTCGGGCCGAGGCCGAACGACGGGCAGTCCTTGGCGAGGACGCACACCCCGCACGCCGGCGTGCGGGAGTGGCAGACGCGTCGACCGTGAAAGATGACGCGATGGGAGAGCACGGTCCACTCTTTCCGCTCGATCAGCGCGCCGACGGCGTGCTCCACCTTGACCGGGTCCTCTTCTTCGGTCCACTGCCAGCGCCGTACCAACCGACCGAAGTGGGTGTCGACGGTGATGCCGGGAACGTCGAACGCGTTGCCGAGCACGACGTTGGCCGTCTTGCGGCCGATGCCGGGCAACGTCACCAGGTCCTTCAACGATGCGGGGACTTCGCCGTCGAAGTTCTCGAGTAACTTCTGCCCGAGCCCGATCAGCGAGTTGGCCTTGTTGCGGTAGAAGCCGGTGGTTCGGATGAACTCCTCGAGCTCGGTGCGGTCGGCTTCGGCGTAGTCGCGAGCTGTGCGGTATCTCACGAACAGTGCCGGAGTGACCATGTTGACGCGCTTGTCGGTGCACTGCGCCGAGAGGATGGTCGCGACGGCGAGTTCGAGGGGCGTGGTGAAGTCGAGTTCGCAGTAGACGTGCGGAAACGCGACCCCGAGCGTTCGGTTCATCCGCCGGGCCCGCCGCACGAGGCCGAGTCGCGTCTCCTCGCGTTTGCGCACGTCGGGGCGTTTCGGGGCTGTCGATTCCACGCCACAACTGTACGGACAAGAATGCGTAACGAACTACGCGAGCGCGCCGAGCTGTGTTTGTATCGAGACCTTTTCGGTGTTAACTGGCCGGTATGCAAGGACTCGCCGTGGTGCTCTTTCCGGTACTACTCATGCTCTTCGCACTCGCGATGGAGCGCGTCGAGTTCCGGCTCAGCAAGCTCGGCGTCCGGGAGCACGAAGTAGAGGAATTCCTCGATCAGGCGAGCAAGTCCGAGGTCGCCACACTGGCGAACGAGGGCTTCCCCCACGCCCTGGCTCGGTTCAACACCCGCAAGCGTCACCAGACTCCTCCGCGCACGATCGACACGCGCGACGGCATGGTCGACCAACGGGCCAGTTGAGCACCCATTTGTCCGCATTCGGATGAATTTACGGTGAACGCGAACAGACGTACCGTTCCTCTGGCAACCTGTGGTGGCGTCGATCACTCGGTTTCGGCCGAGTCGAAGTAGACTCCCCTGAGGTAATTGTTGTGTTTGAACATTGCATCGGCATCGACGCCTGAATCGCAGCGCGATTCGGTGGTGAGACGAGTGTGTACAGACGCCTTCGGGGGTGCGGGTCACCGCATCGCCGACATCCCAAAAGGAGCGCAAGTGGACGACGTCCTGGCACGGGCCGGCATCTTCCAAGGAGTCGAGCCCTCTGCGGTTGCGGCACTGACGAAGCAGCTGCAGCCTGTCGATTTCCCCCGGGGACACGTGGTGTTCAACGAGGGTGAGCCCGGAGACCGGCTCTACATCATCGTTTCCGGCAAGATCAAGCTCGGGCGACGCTCCCCCGACGGCCGCGAGAACCTGCTGACGATCATGGGACCGTCGGACATGTTCGGCGAGCTCTCCATCTTCGACCCCGGCCCTCGCACGTCCTCGGCCACCACGGTCACCGAGGTGCGCGCGGTCAGCATGGACCGCGCTGCTCTCAAGGACTGGATCGATCAGCGCCCCGAGATCGCCGAGCAGCTGCTGCGCGTGCTGGCTCGCCGGTTGCGTCGCACCAACAACAACTTGGCCGACCTCATCTTCACCGACGTCCCCGGACGCGTGGCCAAGGCGCTGTTGCAGCTTGCCCAGCGCTTCGGCACCCAGGAAGCGGGATCGCTGCGCGTCACCCACGACCTGACGCAGGAAGAGATCGCTCAGCTCGTCGGAGCGTCGCGCGAGACCGTCAACAAGGCACTGGCCGACTTCGCACACCGCGGATGGCTGCGCCTCGAGGGCAAGTCCGTACTGATCTCGGACTCCGAGCGCCTGGCCCGCCGAGCTCGCTAGGCCGAGTTCCTTCGAGACAGCAGCTCGCTAGTTCTCCCTGAGGTAGGCCAGCTGCGTCTTGACCGACATCCGCGCAGCCGGCCACAACTTCTTGTCCACGTCCGAATAGACGTGGCGCACCACCTGCATCGGTTTGGCGTCGTCTCCGATCTCGACCAACGCCGCCCGCACCTGATCCAGCCGCTGCCGACGGTGAGCGCGATACAGTCGCGCCACCTCGGCGGTATCCGGAACATCGGCCCCGTGCCCCGGCAACACCGTCTTGCCCGCACCGGCGGCCTCGAGCCGATCGAGCGAATTCAGATAGTCCGCGAGCGAGCCGTCCTTCGGGTCGAGCACCGTGGTGCCGCGGCCGAGGATCGTATCTCCCGTCAGGACCGCGTCGTCGAGCACGAAGCTCACCGAATCCGCCGTGTGACCGGGCGTGTGGAGCACTCGGATCCGTAGACCCGCCGCATCGATGACCTCGCCGTCCGCCAACCGCTCGCCGCCGCCGTGCAGGAACTTCTCCCCCACCGCCCGCACCGGTGCCCCTGTCTTGCGGTGAAACCGTTTCAACCCTGCCGTGTGATCGGCATGGCGATGGGTCACCAGGGTCAGCACCACCGTGCCCGACGCGGCGACGGCGTCGAGATGGGCCTTGTCCTTCGGCCCCGGGTCGACGACGATGCACTCCTCGGAACCCGGTGCCCGCAGGATCCACGTGTTCGTTCCGTCCAGCGTCATCTTGCCCGGGTTCTCCGCGAGCAGAACCGACGCCGTGGGCGTCACGTGCCGGACCAGTCCGTAGGCGGGATGCGTCAAGTTCGAGTCGGCCATTGAAACACTGTAGGACGCCCACTGTTCTCGAGGTGGAACAGGACCGGTGCCGACGACTAACGTCGACGCATATGAAGATCGGACTCGTCGGAGCCGGCCCCTGGGCCCGCAAGACTCAGGCCCCCTCGCTGCTCGCCCATCCAGGAGTGGACTTCACCGGAGTGTGGGCCCGCAGACCGGACGCTGCGGCCGATTTGGGTGCACCCGTCTACGAGTCCTTCGACGCCCTGCTCGATGCCGTCGACGCGGTGGCGTTCGCGGTTCCACCGGCTGTGCAAGCCGGGTTCGCCCTCCGCGCCGCGCGAGCAGGCAAGCATGTGTTGCTGGACAAGCCCATTGCCGCCACCGTGGCAGAGGCCGAGGAATTGGCCGAGGCCGTCACCACCGCCGAAGTTCGTTCCATGGTGACTCTGACACTCCGATTCGCCCCGGAGACAAGGCAATTCCTCGCCTCGACAGCGGGCCGCCCCTGGGCAGCCGGCTCCGGAACCTGGTTCTCCGGTGCCACTCTCGGCGGGGCGTACTCGGAATCGCAGTGGCGACACGACGACGGGGCGATCCTCGACATCGGGCCACACGTCTTCGATCTCCTCGACGCGGCACTGGGAACCATTGCGCGCGTTGCCTACTCGCACCGCGACGTGGCGTCGGACAGTTGGACCGTTCTACTCGAACACGAGGGCGGCGCGCGGAGCACCGTCCAATTGTCGCTGCGGACACCGGTCATGCCGTCGCTCATGCGGATCGAGCTGTCCGGACCCGCCGGAGTCGACACCTTCACCGACCGATCCACGTCGTCGACCGACTGTTACGCCGTACTGCTGGACGAGTTCCTCGAGTCGGTGGAATCGGGTGTCGACCACGAATGCTCGGTGCACCGAGGACTGCACTTGCAGAGGGTGATTGATCGGGCGCGGGAGTGGGCACCCTGATCGTGTGACCACCATGGACGTCAAAGATGCGATGTTCCACTACACCTCGGCCCCGCATCGCTCGATGGACCAGTACACGACGTTCGTCTTCGACTCGGGGGACCACGAGCCACCGACGTTCGACGACGTCGTGGCCCACGTCGAGAGACGCGCTCGATTCGTTCCGAGACTGCAGATTCGCATCGGCGATGCGGTAGGTCTGTTGGAGTACCCCCGATGGATCAGGGACCCGACGCCGCCTCGTGACCACGTGGTCGACCACGATCTCTCCGACGGTCGTCACACACTGAATTCGTTTCTGGCCGAACGCGCGTGCGTTCCGGTCGATGCGACGACGCGGGCATGGACCGTGCACGTCGGCCGGGGCCTGTCGGGCGTCGACGGTATCCGCGGTGCGGCCACCGTCGTGATCGTTCAGGTCAGCCACGCATTGTCCGACGGGTCGGTCGGTACCCGCATCGTTCGAGCTCTCTTCGGACCGGACGAGCCGACCGACAACGTCACGTTCCCCGACGACCCTGCCGTCTCTCGTCCACGTCGCGTGCGAGATGCGGTCGTTGCGACGGCGCTCCTGCCCTACCGCTGGGCGCGGTCGCAGCGGCGGATGGGGCGAGCACAGCAGACGTATCTCGACGCCGTGCGGACCGGGGAGCTGGTTGCCCCCGCACCGGTCGAACCCACGCGCGTCAACGCCCATCCCGACGAAACGAGAGCGGTGCACGTCCTGCAGTTCCCGAAGTCGCAGTGGACAGGCGGGCCGGCCACCGTCACGGCTACCGCACTCACCGCCGTCGGAGCGGCGTTGTCGACGTATCTCGCGGCGCACGGAGAGAGGGTCGGCACCCGCATCCGCGCCACAGTGCCCACCGCGATCGAGACGTCGGCGGCCTGGCCTGCCGTCAACCGAACCGTCCCGGCTGCCGTCGATCTGCATCCCGAGCTCACCGACGTGCCCGACCGAGCATCGGCAGTGGCGCACGCGCTCAACCTGCAGCGTGAACGCGTGAACGATCGCCGCCACATCGACGCCACCCGGTCGGCCGAGCTCTACCCCGCCGCTCTACTGCTCGGCTTCGGTCGCCGCGCCCGGCTCGTCGCGCCTCGCAGCGGTACGCCCGAGCGTGTCACCAGCCATACCGTGGTGACGAGCGTCAATCGAACCGGTCTGGACCTCGAGTTGGGGTCGAGCCGGGCAACCCTGTGCGCGGGGGTCGCATCGCTGAGCCCGGGCTGCAGCATCACCCACGCCGTGTACGGATACGGGGACGTCGTCACCGTCTGTGTGACGGCCTGCCCGACGACGGTCCCCGATCACGCCGTGTATGCCGACCTGCTGCGTTCCGCAGTCGACGAGACCTGCGGTGCACTTCATGGGACGTCGACTACTGCAGTTCGACGATGAGCTCCACTTCCACCGATGCGCCGAGGGGCAGTTCGGCGACACCCACGGCCGAGCGGGCGTGCTTGCCTGCGTCACCGAAAATCTCGCCGATGACGTTCGAGGCTCCGTTGACGACACCGGGCTGACCGGTGAAGCCCTCCGCGGAAGCGACGAAGCCGACGGCCTTGATCACGCGTGCGACCGAATCGATACCGACCAGCGCATGCACCGCGGCCAGCGCGTTCAACGCACAGATCCGCGCAGCTGCCGTGGCGTCCTCGGCCGACACGTCGGCACCCACCTTGCCCACGGACGTCAGGTTTCCGTCCACGATCGGCAGTTGACCGGAGGTGTAGACGAGCGAACCCACCTGTACAGCGGGGACGTACGCGGCCAGCGGCGGAACGACGTCGGGCAGCGCGATGCCCAGCTCGGAGAGGCGTTCGCTCCAGTTCGCCACGGCGTCAGCCCTTCGGACGCTTGAAGTACGCGACCAGTGTGTCGCCGCCGTTCGGTCCCGCCATGATCGTCACGAGCTCCCAGCCCTCGGAGCCGTAGTTGTCGAGAATCTGCTTGGTGGCGTGAATCAGCACCGGTGCGGTGAAGTACTCCCAGATGATCTTTTCGCTCATGACTCGAAGCCTATCGCCCACCGGAGTACGAGGGGTGCGTCACTGCGATCGGGTGATTATCGGTTCTGTCGGACGACCGGCATCGCGTCTCTATATGGTCGAGGCGTGGGTACATCGAAGCAAGAGGGATGGCCGGCGAAGGCGGATGCCGCGCGGCTGCATTTCGTGTCCGGCAAGGGCGGTACCGGTAAGTCGACGGTCGCTGCCGCGCTGGCGTTGGCGCTGGCCGCGGGTGGCCGGCGAGTGTTGTTGGTGGAGGTCGAGGGCAGGCAGGGCATCGCGCAGCTGTTCGACGTGCCGCAGCTCCCGCCGGTGGAGACCCGCGTCGCCTCGGCGGACGGCGGCGGCGAGGTCTACGCGCTGGCGATCGACATCGAGACCGCGTTCCTCGAGTATCTCGACATGTTCTACAACCTCGGTTTCGCCGGCCGCGCGATGCGCAAGATCGGTGCCATCGAGTTCGCGACGACCATCGCGCCCGGCCTGCGTGACGTACTGCTGACCGGCAAGGTCAAGGAGTGCGTGGTGCGCACCGACAAGAAGGGCAACCGCGCGTACGACGAGGTGGTCGTCGACTCGCCGCCCACCGGCCGCATCGGAAACTTCCTCGACGTCACCAAGGCCATGGCCGACCTGGCCAAGGGCGGCCCGGTCCGCTCGCAGAGCGAGGGCGTGGTGCGGTTGCTGCATTCGTCGGACACCGTCGTGCACCTGGTCACCCTGCTCGAAGCATTGCCGGTGCAGGAGACGGCAGATGCGGTACGCGAGCTCGAAGCAGCCGACCTCCGCCTGGGCACGGTGATCGTCAACCGCACCGAGCCGACGTACCTGCCTGCCGACTCCCTCGAACCCATCGCCGAGGGCGAGATCGATGCCGTCGCAATTCAGGAGGGTCTGGCCAAGACCGGAATCACGTTGTCCGAGGCCGACTTCGCCGGTCTCCTGACCGAATCGATCGAGCACGCGTCGACGCTGTCCGCTCAGGTGGAGAGCGCAACACAACTCGACGAACTCGACGTCGCACGCATGACGCTGCCGATGTTGGCCGACGGCGTCGACCTCGGCGGCTTGTACGAGCTCGCCGCCACGCTCGCAGAACAGGGTGTCCGATGACTCGACCAGCAGCAACCGAACTCGACGTCGACCGCATCCTCACCGACCCCGCGTCACGAATCGTCGTGGTCTGCGGCGCAGGCGGTGTCGGGAAGACCACCACCGCAGCGGCGATGGCTCTGCGTGCCGCCGAACAGGGCAGGCGTGTCGTCGTGCTGACCATCGATCCGGCTCGCCGGCTGGCCCAGGCCCTCGGGCTCGGCGACCTCGACAACAGCCCGCAGCCGGTAAAATTGGGTGCCGACGCCAAGGGCGAACTGCACGCGATGATGCTGAACATGCGGCGCACGTTCGACGAGATGGTCATCGAACATTCGACGCCGGAAAAGGCGGCGCAGGTTCTGGCCAACCCGTTCTATCAGACTGTGGCGTCGTCCTTTTCGGGCACGCAGGAGTACATGGCGATGGAGAAGCTGGG
>CAFBLX010000052.1_pt1 | contig 14897 bp, 14 predicted proteins | sample 7268311 | NCBI WGS metagenome assembly CAFBLX01 (sample SAMEA6814046, study PRJEB35770) | freshwater metagenome | biome: Freshwater; feature: Freshwater reservoir; material: water | place: Czech Republic | collected 2017-05-23 | depth 30m m | reverse complement strand
GGTCAGAACGGTGGTGAGCAACACCAGCACGAGGCCTATTCCGTCGAGGCCGAGCGTGTAGCGCGCACCGAATGCCGCTATCCAGGAATGATCTTCGAGGAACTGGTAGCGATCGCCACCGGAGTCGAACGCGACCGCGAGTACCACCGACACCGCGAGGGTGCCGGTGGCGAACCCCACGGCGACGCCGCGCGCGATCGTCGGACGATCGGCCGGCACCAGGGCGACGACAATCGCGCCGAGTACCGGCAGAACCCACAGGACGGTCAACCAGGGCAGTGTCACAGGACCACCACCATCAGCACGACAAGAACGGCCCCGGCGAACATCGCCAACGCATAGGACCGTACGAATCCGGTCTGCAGCCGCCTCGATCGAGTCGATACTCCGCCGATCGATCTCCCCACCCCGTCCACGACCGCGTCGATACCCGCCTTGTCGGCGAATACCATTGTGTTCGTGAGCTTTTGACCGGTCCGCATGAATGCTGCCTCGTTGAAGGCGTCGCCGTACAGGTCAGCGCGTGCGGCTCTGGTCAGCACCGATACGTCCTCGGGTGGAGTCGGGGGAACGTCACGAGCGATGTACGTCCGGTACGCGACGCCTGCACCCACGAGTACCACTGCCAGAACTGCGACCGTCACGACCCAGGCAGGTATCGCGTGTTCTTCGTGCGCCGATCCCACCACCGGTTCCAGCCACGTCTCGAGGCGTCCACCCACCGCAAGGAAGGCACCCGATGCCACCGAGCCGACGGCCAACAGAATCATCGGAGCCGACATCGTCGCCGACGCTTCGTGCGGATGTGCGTGCGCCGCCCAGCGTTTCGGGCCGAAGAACGTCATCAGCATCACCCGAGTCATGTAGAAGGCCGTCAAGCCCGCACCGAGCAACGTGACGCAGCCCAGCACCACACCTGCCGCTCCCCCGGCCGCGAACGCAATCTCGATGATCGGATCCTTGGCGAAGAAACCGGACAACGGCGGAACTCCGATGATGGCGAGGTAGCCGAGACCGAACGTGACGAACGTGATCGGCATCGCGGCACGGAGCCCGCCGAACCGTCGCATGTCGGTCTCGTCGTACATCGCGTGCATCACCGAGCCGGCCCCGAGGAACAGGCCTGCCTTGAAGAATCCGTGCGACAGCAGCAGCACGATGGCGAAGGCATAGCCGGACGGGCCGAGTCCGGCCGCGAGCACCATGTACCCGATCTGACTCATCGTCGAGGCGGCGAGCGCCTTCTTGATGTCGTCTTTCGCACAACCGATGACGGCACCGAACAGCAACGTCACCGCGCCGACCGTGACGGTCGCCGCCCGCGCCACCGGCGAGGCCTCGAACACCGGTCCGGATCGGACGATGAGATACACCCCGGCGGTGACCATCGTCGCCGCGTGGATGAGTGCGGAGACCGGCGTCGGGCCCTCCATCGCGTCGCCGAGCCACGACTGCAGCGGCACCTGGGCCGACTTCCCGCAGGCCGCCAGCAGCAACATCAGTGCCATGGCGGTCGCCACCGATTCACCCGCGTTCCCGATTCCCGCGAACACCACGTCGTACTGCACAGACCCGAAGTTCACGAACATGATCATCAGGGCGATGGCCAAGCCGATATCGCCGACGCGGTTGACCACGAACGCTTTTCGAGCAGCCGTCGCTGCCGATGGCTTGTGTTGCCAGAATCCGATGAGCAAGTACGACGCCAGACCGACACCCTCCCACCCCAGATAGAGGCCGAGGAAATTGTCTGCCAGCACCAGCAGCAGCATGGCTGCGAGAAACAGATTGAGGTACGCGAAGAAGCGTCGCCGCTCCGGGTCATGGCTCATGTACCCGATCGAGTACACGTGAATGAGTGATCCGACCCCGGTGATCAACAGGACGAAACAGATCGAGAGTTGATCGGCACGCATGCCGAAGTCGACCTGCAATTGGTCGACGGGCACCCAGCGGAACAGCGTGTGAGTCAGTGTTCTGTCCGACTCGTCCCGTCCGAGCATCGACGAGAACACCAGCGCCGCAACGACGAACGACGACACCGCGGCGGCCGTCGCGAGAAGGTGGCCCCACGAGTTGCAGCGCCGGCCACCGAGCAGCAGGACGGCCGCACCGAACGCCGGCAGAGCCGGGAGAAGCCACAGGATCGACATCGTTTCTGCTCCCCCGTCAGTTCTTCATCAGATTGTTCTCGTCCATCGAGATCGAGCGACGAGAACGGAAGATGGCCATGATGATCGCCAGGCCCACCACCACCTCGGCTGCAGCGACCACCATGGTGAAGAACGCGAACAATTGGCCGTCGAGATTGCCGTGCATGCGAGAGAACGTGACGAACGCGAGATTGACTGCGTTGAGCATCAATTCGATGCACATGAACACGATGATGGCGTTGCGCCTGACGATGACTCCCGCCGCGCCGATCGTGAACAGCAGAACCGACAGGTAGAGGTAATTCTCTGGATTCATCGCGCGTCACCCCCGTCCACCTTGTACTCGATGCCTCGATCGGCGAACAGTGCGTTGACGGACGAGTCCGACTCGCTTCCGTCCGGGAGCAGAGCCCGTCGATCGACGCCGTTGTGACGAGCGAACACACCGGGGCTCGGCAGCGGCGTCACCCTGGAGCCGTCACGGAACCGGTCCTGCGACATCTCACGCTGACCCTTCACCGGTCCCAGAGCCTCCCGGTGCGCCAGAATCATCGCCCCGATGGTGGCCGTGATCAACAGCGCGCCGGTCAGCTCGAACGCCCAGACGTACTCGACGAAGATCAGTTCGGCCAGGCCTTCTACGTTTCCGGTGGAGTTGGCCGCGTCGAGTCCGGCGAAATCGAGTCGCCCGGCGCGGGCCGAGTCGCGCAGCAGCACCCCGATGATCAACAGCCCGAAGCCGATTCCGATGACGACGGCCGCGATACGGTGCCCGCGCAGTGTCTCGGTCAACGACTCCGAGGTGTCGACCCCGACGAGCATCAGGACGAACAGAAACAGCATCATGACCGCGCCGGTGTAGACGACGATCTGCACGACACCGAGAAACAGGGCCCCTTGGGCCAAGTAGAAGGTAGCGAGAACCACCATGGTGGCCGCGAGGAACAGTGCCGAGTAGACGGCCTTCGTGCTCATCACCACACCCAGTGCACCGATGACCGCAACGACACCGAGGGTCCAGAACTGCACGGCCTCGCCGGTGGAGGTTGCCTCGAGCGCGAGCTGAACGGTGGCAGTCATCGAACCGGCCCTCGATCGGTGTCGGCCTCGCTCTCGGCACCGGTGACGGCACCGCGGTAGTAGTCCTCTGCCGAACGCCCCGGTGCCATCGCGTGCGGCGGCGGCACCATGTCCGGCTCCAGCGGTGCCAGCAGCGAATCCTTCTCGTAGATCAGGTCGGCTCTGTTGTCACCGGCCAGTTCGTATTCGTTGGTCATCGTCAGAGCCCGTGTGGGACAGGCCTCCACACACAGTCCGCAGCCGATGCACCGGAGATAGTTGATCTGGTAGACCCCGCCGTATCGCTCGCCCGGCGAAAACCGTTCGGTCTCGGTGTTGTCGGCACCTTCGACATAGATCGCGTCGGCCGGGCAGGCCCACGCACAGAGTTCGCAACCGATGCACTTCTCGAGCCCGTCGGCGTACCTGTTGAGCTGATGGCGGCCGTGATAGCGCACCTCGGTCGGCTTCTTCTCCTCCGGATACAGCTCGGTTTCGGGCTTTTTGAACATGGTGGCGAAGGTGACACCGAAACCTGCTATAGGACCGAGGAATTCAGGCATCGGCGTTCTCCTTCTGGGACGCGGCCACGGTGGACCGTGCGCCGGCGTGCCGGCTCGCGATGTTCGTGCCCTGCTTCGGAATGGGAGGTACGGGAAACCCGCCCGCCGCAGCGTCGAACGGTGCGACGGGTGCAGCAGGCGGCAGGTTTCGTGTGCGCGCGCGGCGGCGCAGTAAGAGCAGCAGCGAACCCAGGACGGCGACTGCAAAGATCGTCGACACCACGAACGTGACCAAAGGTACGTCGTATCGCCCGGCCCCCAGTACCCGCACCGTCGCGATCACCATCACCCAGATCAGAGCGACGGGAATGAGGATCTTCCAGCCGAAGTTCATGAACTGGTCGTAACGCAACCGCGGCAACGTCGACCGCAACCAGATGAAGACGAACAGGAACACCCACACCTTGGCGACGAACCACAGCACCGGCCACCACCCGGAATTGGCACCGCTCCACAGACTCAACGGAATCGGAGCCCGCCAGCCACCCAGGAACAACGTGGTCGCGAGCGCCGACACCGTGACCATGTTGATGTACTCGGCAAGCATGAACATCGCGAAACGCAAGGAGGAATATTCGGTGTGGAACCCGCCCACCAACTCCCCCTCGGCCTCGGGCAAGTCGAACGGCGCGCGGTTGGTTTCACCCACCATCGCCGTCACGTACACCAGAAACGACGGCAACAACAGGAACACGTACCAGGTGTTCTGTTGCGCACCAACGATTCCGGACGTCGACATGGTGCCCGCGTACAGGAACACCGCAGCGAACGAAAGCCCCATCGCAACCTCGTAGGAAATGACCTGAGCCGTCGAACGTAGTGCACCCAGCAACGGATACGTCGAACTCGACGCCCAACCGGCCAGGACGATCCCGTACACACCCACCGAGGTGACCGCGAGGATGTACAGAACCCCCACCGGCAGGTCGGTCATCTGAAGCGGAGTCGTAGTGCCGAACACCGACACCTCGGGACCGAACGGAATCACCGCGAAGGCCATGAAGGCAGGGACCACCGAAATGATCGGAGCCAGAATGTAAATCGGCTTGTCGACGCCGGTCGGAGTGATTCCCTCTTTCAGAGCGAGCTTGATCCCGTCCATCAGAGACTGCAGCAGTCCCCACGGACCCACACGATTGGGCCCGACGCGCATCTGCATCCACGCCATGATCTTGCGCTCGGCATAGATGGCCACGAGCGGTGTGAGCACCAGAAAAACGAAGACTGCCAGGGCCTTGCCGACCACCAGCCACCACGGGTCGGTGCCGAACATCGACAGATCGGTCGGCGCTGCGACAATCACGATGCACCACCCCCGGGTCGTTCCGCAGGCTCCACTCCTGCACCCTCGGGTCGATCCGCAGGCTCCACTCCTGCACCCCCGGGTCGATCCGCAGGCTCCACTCCCGCACCCTGGGGTCGATCCGCAGGCTCCACTCCCGCACCCTCGGGTCGTTCCGCAGGCTGATCCCTGCAAATCCTCACCACCGCACCCGACTCTGCGCCGAGTGAGCGGTACACCGAAGAACCGGGCGAGTTCATCGGTACCCACACCACGTTGTCGGGTAGATCGGTGATCTTCAGTGGCAAGGTGATCGAGCCCCGGCCCGTCTCGACCCTGACCAGGTCGCCGGGCGACGCTTCGATGCTCGACGCCGTCGTCTCGGACAGCCTGATCACGGGTGCCCGGCCGGTCTGCGCGAGATTGTCCTCGCCGTCCTGCATCCGTCCCGAATCGATGAGCATTCGCCAGGTGGCCAGAATTGCCTGGCCGATGGAGAGCGTCGGCATATCTCGCCGTGGTGCCACTCGAGCCACAGGAATCCGTGATCCGCTCCAGGCTCCCAGCCGTGCCAACTCGCCGCGCGCCGCAGCCGCGTCGGGTAGCGACAGTTCGACTCCCATCTGCGCGGCAATGGCGTCGAGAACGCGTTGGTCGGGCAATACTGCGCCGGCACCGAGTGCCGTGTCGAACGTGCGAGGCCTGCCCTCCCAGTCGACGAAGGTTCCGGGCTTGTCGACCACCGGTGCCACCGGAAACACCACGTCGGCCCGCTCGGTGACGGCGCTGTGGCGTAGTTCCAGGCTGACCACGAATGCCGATCGGTCCACCGCGTCGAGCGCACCCTGCGGATCGGGCAGATCGTCCGGGTCGATCCCTGCGGTGATCAGGGCGCGGTCAGGCCCGGCATCCGCCAGTATCGCCGCGGTATCTCGGCCCGCGTCCGTAGGGAGTTCTGTCACTCCCCACACGGCTGCCACCTCGGCGCGGGCGGCGGCGTCGGCGACGGGCCGCCCGCCCGGCAGCAGGTTCGGCAACGCGCCTGCGTCGAGGGCACCGCGCTCTCCTGCCCGTCGCGGAATCCATGCCAGGTTCGCTCCGGTGTCGTCGGCCAACTTCGACGCTGCGGACAATGCACCGGGAACGGAACCGAGCCGCTCGCCCACGAGCACGATCGCTCCCGGACTCCGGAGGAGCTGGGCGATCGATTCGGTACCCCGGTCACCGACGTGCAGTGCGTCGAGCCACTGTGGTTCCTCGCCGGGAATCGACTGCAGGAGCACCCCGTCGAGCTTGCGCAGACCGCGGCTGGCCCAGGGTGCGATCGACGCCACGACCACGCCGCGCGTCCGGCGCGCCTTGCGCAACCTGAGGAACATCAGCGGTGACTCTTCTTCCGGCTCGAACCCCACCATCAACACCACAGGAGCGTTTTCGAGATCCGAGTAGGTCACGCCCAGCCCCGTCGCCGCGATACGACCGGCCAGGAACTCCGCTTCCTCGGCGCTGTGAGCACGGTTGCGGAAGTCGATGTCGTTGGTGTGCAGCACTGTTCGCGCGAACTTGGCGTATGCGTAGGAGTCTTCGACAGTCGATCTTCCGCCCACGAGTACCGCAGCGTTCCCGATCGACGCAGCCAGTCCCGTTGCCGCCGCCGCCAATGCAGCCGACCAGGACGTCTCGACCAGAGCCCCCGATTCGTCTCTGACCATCGGTGCGCCGATGCGGTCCGGCTCGCTGGCGTACTTGAATGCCCACCGGCCCTTGTCGCAGTTCCACTCTTCGTTGACCTGGGGATCGTCACCAGCCAACCGGCGGAGGACCTTGCCACGACGATGATCCGTGCGTTGCGCACAGCCTCCTGCGCAGTGTTCGCACACGCTCGGCGAGGACGTCAGATCGTACGGGCGCGCTCGGAACCGATACTCGGTGTTCGTCAGTGCACCCACGGGGCAGATCTGGACGGTGTTTCCCGAGAAGTAGGAGTCGAACGGCTCGGTGCCGAAGATGCCGACCTGTTGCACGGCACCGCGTTCGAGCAGCTCGATGGATGGATCACCGGCAACCTGCGCCGCGAAGCGAGTACATCGAGCGCACAGGACACAGCGTTCGCGATCGAGCAGAACCTCGGCCGACAACGGAATCGGTTTGGGATACGTACGTTTGGTCTCGGTGAACCTGGACTCGGTGCGACCCGCGGCCATCGCCTGATTCTGCAGTGGACACTCACCGCCCTTGTCGCACACCGGGCAATCGAGAGGATGATTGATCAGCAGCAATTCCATGACGCCACGTTGCGCTTTGCCCGCGACCTCCGACGTCACCTGAGTGCGCACCACCATGCCCTCGGCCACGGTCGTCGTACAGGACGCCAACGGCTTGCGTTGCCCCTCGACATCGACCAGACATTGGCGGCAGGCACCCACCGGATCGAGCAGCGGATGATCGCAGAATCGCGGAATCTGTACGCCCATCAACTCGGCCGCGCGGATCACCAACGTGCCCTTGGGAACACTGATCTCGTGGTCGTCGATGGTCAGTGTCACCATCTCTACTGGGGCGACCGACACCTCAGGAGATGCAGGAGTGGAGCCCGCGGAACGACCGTGTGCTGCTGCAGTCATGACGTCAGCTCCTCTGCCATCAGGGTCGATCGGTGTGGATCGAAGGGGCATCCCTGCTCGGTGACGTGACGGATGTATTCGTCACGGAAGTACTTCAGCGAAGACACGATCGGGCTGGCGGCACCGTCTCCCAACGCGCAGAAGGATTTTCCGGCGATGCCGTCGGCGATGTCGAGCAGGGTCGTCAGGTCGGCCTCGGTGCCGGTTCCACCGTCGAGGCGGCGCAGGATTTGCACCAGCCAGTACGTGCCCTCCCGGCACGGTGTGCATTTGCCGCAGGATTCGTGTGCGTAGAACTCGGTCCAGCGCAGCACCGCTCGCACCACGCAGGTCGTCTCGTCGAATATTTGCAGGGCCTTGGTGCCCAGCATCGATCCGGCGGCACCGACGCCCTCGTAGTCGAGTGGGACATCGAGATGCTCGCCGGTGAACATCGGCGTCGAGGATCCTCCCGGCGTCCAGAACTTCAGTTCGTGTCCCGGTCTGATCCCGCCCGCGTAGCCGAGCAACTCCCGCAGCGTGATCCCCAACGGTGCCTCGTACTGGCCTGGACGGCAGACGTGGCCCGAGATGGAGTACAGCGTGAAGCCGGGTGACTTCTCGCTACCCATCGATCGGAACCACTCGATTCCCTTGCGCAGGATCACTGGAACGCTGGCGATCGATTCGACGTTGTTCACCACAGTCGGGCGTGCGTAGAGGCCCGCCACTGCGGGGAACGGTGGCCGCAGCCGAGGTTGTCCGCGCCGACCTTCCAACGAGTCGAGGAGGGCTGTTTCCTCGCCGCAGATGTACGCGCCGGCTCCGGCGTGGATCACCAACTCCAAGTCGAATTTCGTTCCGAGAACACCCTTTCCCAGATAGCCCGCCGCGTAGGCCTCGGCGACCGCAGCCTGCAGCCTGCGTAGCACCGGCACTACCTCGCCGCGGACGTACACGAATGCATGGGATGCGCGAATTGCGTACGCGGCGATCACTATTCCTTCGACCAGCGTGTGCGGGCTCGCCATCAGCAGGGGCATGTCCTTGCAGGTACCCGGCTCGGACTCGTCGGCATTGACCACCAGATAATGCTCTTTACCGTCGTTCTGCGGGATGAAGCTCCACTTCGTTCCGGTCGGAAATCCTGCGCCGCCGCGACCGCGTAATCCGGATTCCTTGACGAAGGCGATGAGGTCGTCGGGGTCCATCGCGAGGGCCTTCTCGAGCCCGCGGTATCCGTCGTGGCTGCGGTAGACGTCGAGCGTCCAGGAATTCTTCTCGTCCCAGAACTCGCTCAACACCGGCGTCAGGGCCATGTCACGCTCCGTTCGTCGGTGGATCGGTCTCGGTGGTGTTCGGTTGTGGTGGCACAGTCGCCGAGGGTGCCGGTGCGGGCTTGTCTCGCACCGTCTCCGGTGCGGCCGCGGCGCCGACGTCCGGGTGATCGTCGTTCGGTCGTGCCCCGGCCTCGGGTGCCGACATCGCGTGTTCGCGCGCGTATCGCAGTCCGGCCAGGGTGGCATCGCCTGCACTACCGGTCGCTTCGAGTGCCTCGGGCCGATCGTCGGAAAATCCGGCGAGAATCCGCTCGGTTTCGCGGAACGTGCACAGCGGTGCTCCACGCGTCGGTGTGACCTGGGTGCCGGATCGAAGTGCATCGACCAGATCCCGCGCAGACGACGGGGTGCTGTTGTCGAAGAACTCCCAATTGACCATCATCACCGGGGCGTAATCGCATGCGGCATTGCACTCGATGTGTTCGAGGGTGATCGTGCCGTCGGCGGTGGTACCTCCGTGCTCGACATCCAGGTGATCACGCAGCGCGTCCATGATGGCGTCGCCGCCCATGACAGCACACAGCGTGTTGGTGCACACGCCGACGCGGTACGTCCCGGTGGGTTCGCGTCGATACATCGAGTAGAAGGTCGCGACTGCAGTCACCTCCGCCCCGGTGAGTTCGAGTACCTCCGAGCAGAATTCGATTCCAGCGGGCGTGAGGCAGCCGTCCTCGGCTTGCACGAGATGGAGCAGCGGCAGCAGGGCCGATCTGGCCTGCGGATAGCGCGCGACGACGATATCGGCGTCGGCGTGCAGCCGGGCGAGCACCTCGGCGGGATACGACGTTCGTGCACCCGGCGTGGCCAGTTGCACCGGTTCGTCCGGCCGGGCTCCGAGTTGGATCAGAACCGGTTCCGACTGGGGCTGCGCGGTCATCGATCCACCCCACCCATCACCGGGTCGATACTGGCGACCGCGGCGATGACGTCGGAGATCATTCCGCCCTCGCACATTGCCGCCACCGCTTGCAGGTTGGTGAAGGACGGATCTCTGAAATGCACTCGGTACGGCCTGGTTCCACCGTCGCTGACGATGTGTACCCCGAGCTCCCCTCGCGGCGACTCCACCGAGGACAACACCTGGCCGGCCGGGACCCGCATTCCCTCGGTCACCAGTTTGAAGTGGTGAATCAGCGATTCCATCGAGGTGTCCATGATGGTCCGCACATGCTCCTGAGAGTTGCCCAGGCCATCGGGTCCCGAGACCAGCTCGGCCGGCCACGCGATCTTCTTGTCGTCGATGACGACCGGCCCGGGACGCAGGCGGTCGAGGGCCTGTTCGACGATCTTGAGCGATTCCTTCATTTCTTCGACGCGAATCAGATATCGCCCGTAGCAGTCGCATCCGGTGTCGGTCACCACGTCGAACTCGTAGTTCTCGTACCCGCAGTACGGATCGGACCGTCGCAGGTCGTAGGGCAGTCCGGTCGAACGCAGCACCGGACCGGTGACGCCCAGCGCCATACATCCGGTGAGATCGAGATAACCTACGTTCTCGGTTCTGGCTTTCCAGATCGGATTGTCGTTGAGCATGAGTTCGAGGTCGCGCAGGCGTCCCGGCAGCACGCGAAGGAGCTCACGTACTCTGCCGACCGCGTCCTCGGGTAGGTCCTGCGACAGTCCGCCCGGCCGGATGTAGGCGTGGTTCATGCGCAGCCCGGTGATGGCCTCGAAGACGTCGAGTATCAGCTCGCGCTCACGGAACCCGAACAGCATCGCGGTGACCGCTCCCAATTCCATTCCGCCCGTGGCCAATGCGACGAGATGCGACGAGATGCGATTCAGCTCCATCAGCATCACCCGGATCACCGTGGCGCGCTCGGGAATGTCGTCGGTTATACCCAGTAGCTTCTCTACGCCGAGGCAGTATGCGGTTTCGTTGAAGAACGGCGACAGGTAGTCCATGCGGGTGACGAACGTGACGCCCTGGGTCCAGTTTCGGTACTCGAGATTCTTCTCGATTCCCGTGTGCAGATACCCGATCCCGCAACGAGCCTCGGTGACGGTCTCGCCCTCGATTTCGAGAATCAACCGCAGCACACCATGGGTGGACGGGTGCTGCGGGCCCATGTTGACCACGATCCGCTCGGTACTCGATCCGCGGGCCAACTCGACGACGTCGTCCCAGTCCTGTCCGGAGACCGCGTAGATGGTTTCGTCCGTTGCACTCATCAGTTGTACGACCTGCGCTCGTTGGGAGGCGCGACGCGAGCGCCCTTGTACTCGATGGGAATTCCGCCCAGCGGATAGTCCTTGCGTTGTGGATGACCGACCCAGTCGTCGGGCATCTCGATCCGCGTCAATGCAGGATGACCGTCGAAGACGATGCCGAAGAAGTCGTAGACCTCGCGCTCGTGCCAGTCGTTGGTGGGATACACCCCGCACAGCGACGGACTGTGTGGATCGTCGTCGGGGACGGCAACTTCGAGTCGGAGCCGACGGCCGTGCGTGATGGAGACCAGATGGTACACAACGTGCAACTCCCGGCCGACCAGGTCCGGATAGTGCACACCCGATGCGCCGGTACACAATTCGAATCGCAATTCTTCGTCGTCCCGTAGCGCCTGGGCGACGGCAGGCACGTACTCCCGCACCAGATGCAGCGTCAATTCGCCGCGATGAATCACCACCCGTTCGACGGCGGCGTCGAACGTAGCGACGGGGTTCACAGCAAGAAGGACGGTGGCCAACCGATCGACGAGGGCATCGAAGTAGCCGCCGTAGGGCCGCGTCGCGGTGTCCTCGGCTGCCGCCGGCGGCACCAATCGACCGTAGCCCGACGTGTCGCCACTACCGCGAACCCCGAACATCCCGCGTGGCCGCTGAGACATTTTTCCTGGCGGCTGAGACATCCCACCCGGCGGCTGCGCCGTCATCGGAGCAAACCCTTCAGATCGATCGTCGGGGTGGACGAGAGTGCGGCCGCCTCGGCGGCCGCTCGCACCTGTTCCCGGTTCACACCCAACGGCATCTGCTGAATCTTTTTGTGCAACTCTAGGATTGCGTTGAGCAGCATCTCGGGCCGAGGCGGGCACCCGGGCAGATAGATGTCGACGGGCACGATGTGGTCGACTCCCTGGACCACCGCGTAGTTGTTGAACATTCCGCCCGAGGATGCACAGACACCCATGGCGAGAACCCATTTCGGTTCTGCCATCTGGTCGTAGACCTGCCTCAACACCGGAGCCATCTTCTGGCTGACGCGGCCGGCCACGATCATCAGATCCGCCTGCCGGGGGGACGCGCGAAACGCTTCCATTCCGAATCGCGCGAGATCGAAACGGCCGGACGTGGTGGCCATCATTTCGATGGCACAACATGCGAGCCCGAAGGTGGCGGGCCACAGCGAGCCCTTACGTGCGTATCCGGCCAACCCCTCGACGGTGGTCAGCAGGAATCCGCTGGGTAGCTTCTCTTCGAGTCCCATCGATCACGCTCTTTCGCTTCCGCAGAATGAGAACAGTGCATCGTGCCGTCGTCGTATCCGAGATCGTGTGGTCAGTCCCAACCGAGCCCGCCTCGCCGCCACTCGTACACGTAGGCCACCGACACGTTCACGACGAACAACGCCATCGCGACGAGCCCGAACGCACCGAGAACGTCGAGGTGGACGGCCCAGGGATAGAGGAAGACGATCTCGATGTCGAAGATGATGAACAGCATCGCGGTGAGATAGAACTTCACCGGAAATCGTTGTCCCGTAGGCGCATGCATCGTGGGTTCGATTCCACATTCGTACGCGTCGAACTTCGCTCGGTTGTATCGGGCGGGTCCCACCATCGTGCCGACCATCACCGAGAAGACCGCGAACGCGACTGCGACGGCACCCAGGACGAGAATCGGAACGTAGGCGTTCATTCGGGCATCCGCTCCCTCGATCGACGACCGCGCCGCCGCGAAAGTAAATGCGACGGCCGTACCAATGTGACCTGAACCACACAGTATGGGTTCGGTGTGAATCTCGCGGGATTTCGAGCAGTCCAGTTTCGTAAACCGTTGACGCGCATGGGCCACCCACCCTCGGACCCAATCATTGATGTGATCCACATCACTCTTGCCTCACATGCGGTCCACACCGCGAGGGACGACCAATCACCGAACATTTCCGGCCACCCGACCCGGGCTGCCGCCATCACTAAGGAGAGACGATGAAGTCGATTTCCGTCTCGGCGCTCGCCGCCGAGGGACTGGGAACTGCCCTGCTCGTGATATTCGGCGTCGGCACCGCCGTCATCGCGGGCGACACCGTCGGAACCCCGGGCATCGCCCTGGCGTTCGGACTCACACTGCTTGCCCTCGTCTACGCGATCGGCCCGATCTCGGGCTGCCACATCAACCCGGCCGTGACGATCGGAGCCCTGATAGCTCGCGCCATCACCCCGATCAAGGCTGCGTTCTACATCGCCGCCCAGGCCGCAGGTGCAGTGATCGGCGCGCTGGTCGTACTGTTGGTCGCATCAGGCCGTCCCGGGTACGACATGTCGTCGGACGGTCTGGGCACCAACGGATTCGGCAGCTCCTCGCCCGGAGCGTACGGCTTGGCGTCGGTCGCGGTGTTCGAGACGATCGCGACCGGCCTGCTCGTCCTCGTCGTACTCGCCACCACGGCCCCCACCGTTCACCCCGTCGTGGCGGCCGGCATCCCGATCGGCCTGACCCTGACCGTGGTTCACCTGCTGGGCATAGGAATCGACTCGACCTCGGTCAACCCTGCTCGGTCCCTCGGCCCCGCCCTCGTCGCCGGCGGCCCTGCCCTGTCACAACTGTGGGTGTTCGTGGTGTTCCCCGTGCTCGGAGCTGCTGTCGCCGGCTCGATCCACCGGTTCGTGCTGACGGTGCCCGCATCGGAGAAAACGGTCTGATCTACCGCGATCGAGAGACCCTGGCACCGACGCGACCCGAGTGCTGCCTCAGCAGATCGACCACCGCGCGCCCGAGTCGGATCGGATCCACTGGATGGGGAACTGCGGCCTCGGCGCGCGACCAGTCGGCCAACCACCGGTCGTCGGGGCGTCCGATGAGCACCAGCACCGGCGGGCAGTCGTCGATCTCGTCCTTGAGTTGCTTGGCCAAACCCAGTCCGCCGACGGGCGAGGACTCACCGTCGAGGATCGCCACATCGATTCCACCCGCGTCCAGGTGCTCGATGACCACGGCCGCGGTGGCAACCTCGACGAAGTCGACGACGCCGAGCGCCGGATCGGGCCGGGTGCCCACCGCAGACATCACCTGAGCGCGCGTGGCCGCGTTACTGCTGTACACGAGCACATGCACCTGACCTGCCGAACTTGCTCTCGCTGTGGCGTCGGACACACCGCGATGGTAGCGCGGCCCCCGGTGGACCGGGCCCGAACGCACGTCGCAGAGGTACTTTCGCGTCGTCGACGTCGTGTGGCGGCAGCTCAGGAGATGGTGACGACCACGGCGGCCGGTTCCTCGGTGCTGTGCACCGCGAAGTCCGGACGGTCGGACGCCACGGCGACGAAGGACTCTGAGATTCCATCGGCATCGGCCAGGAAGTCGACCGCCACCACGGCGGAGTCCGGCTCGTTGCGAATCCGATCCGGCCCGGCATACGGAACGACGGTGACATCCGGCTCGGTCGAGGTACCGGCGATGTCGACCTGGAGTACGGCTCGCCCGGGAAGCGCGACCGGCTCACTGGTTCCGTATCGGACGGCCTCGTCGACGTAGCGCACCGTGTAGGACACCGGCCCGTTGCCGCGCAGTCGATACTCGACGGAGGAGGCTCGCAACACCACGTCCGTCACCGCCACGGGTGAGCCCGACGGGTGACGAATTCCCTCCAGCGACAGTCCCGGCACGACCGGCGGCAGCGTTTCGGTCGGGGCGGTCGGCGCGGTGAACGGGTCACCGACCACGAGCGAGCCGGTGGC
>CAFBLX010000051.1_pt1 | contig 14972 bp, 13 predicted proteins | sample 7268311 | NCBI WGS metagenome assembly CAFBLX01 (sample SAMEA6814046, study PRJEB35770) | freshwater metagenome | biome: Freshwater; feature: Freshwater reservoir; material: water | place: Czech Republic | collected 2017-05-23 | depth 30m m | reverse complement strand
TTCCCGCGTTCGTCGTCGAATTGGGCTCGGTCGACTGGTGGTGGGCACTGCTCGGTCTGGCCGTTTCCGCACTGACCTACATCGGTGCGGGCGCCGCCTTGTGGGCCTGCGCATTCGGCAAGGTCAGCTTCAGGAATCTGACGATCATGCAGGTAGCGAATACTTTTGCCGCGACCACGACACCTGCGGGCGTCGGTGGCCTGGCCCTGAGCGTTCGCTTTCTGCAGAAGGGTGGATTGGGTACCGTCCGCGCGACGGCCGCTGTGGCACTGCAACAGTCGGTTCAGGTGATCACCCATGTCAGCCTGTTGATCTTCTTCAGCGTCGTCGCCGGAACGTCGTCGGGGCTGTCCAACATGGTGCCGGGCAACACCGTGCTGTACCTCATCGCCGGCGTCGCATTCGGAGTCGTCGGGACCTTCATGTTCGTGCCCAAGCTGCGACTGTGGCTGAAAGTGGCCGTCCGGCCCCAGGTTGCCGAAGTGCTCACCGAGCTCGGCGAACTCGCCCGCGACCCGAAACGGTTCTCGATCATCATATTGGGTTGCGCCGCAACCACTTTGGGTGCTGCGCTCGCCCTGTGGGCGAGTGTCGAGGCGTTCGGCGGCGGAACGACGTTCGTGACGGTGACAGTGGTGACGATGATCGGTGGCACATTGGCCTCGGCCGCCCCGACGCCGGGCGGTGTGGGGGCCGTGGAAGCAGCCCTCATCGGCGGGCTTGCCGCGTTCGGTCTCCCCGCCTCCATCGCAGTCCCGTCCGTGCTGCTCTATCGCGTACTGACCTGCTGGTTACCGGTGTTTCTCGGCTGGCCGACGTTGCGCTGGCTCACCAAGCACGACATGGTCTGAACGGCTGCATCCCCACTACGGCGCCCGTTGTGGGTGCTAGCGTTCACGCAGGTTAGTGGCTGGTTCTACGGAGGGCGTCACCATTTCCGAACCGGGAGACTTCGCACCCACCGCGGAGGAACGCTGGGTGCGGCTGTTCATCAGCGGAATGACGCTCACGTTCGGCCTCGCCGGGGCCCTGATGGTCCCCGCCGGTCAGTTCTCCGACCCCATGTCGATCGCCGTGCTCCTGGCGTCCGTCACCACGGTGCCGGTGGCGATTGCCTGGTACCTCCGGCCGTGGGCGTCCCCGAGGATGGCGATCGTCTACATCCTCTACGCCGACGTCGGCATCGTGACCGTTCTGTTCGCCTTCCAAACCCACTTCGACGCGATGCCGGGCTGCGCGATGTTCTCGATCGTCGCGGCGTTCATCGTCGTCGCGAGCTCGCACCGTGTCATGTTGATTCACTTGGCAATCGGCGCACTGACCCTCGCGGGCCTCGCTGCTCTGGCTGTCTCCGAGGGCGCCGATCCATGGTCCACCACTTCTCGAATGGTCACCATCGGATCCCTCTACGCCGCACCCTTCATGATCAAGTCGTACATCGGTCAGCTGCGAACGAGCGCGGCGAGGGCATTGCGAGATCCGTTGACCGGCCTGTGGAACCGACGTGGGCTGCTCGATACCGTCGACTCGTTGCGCCTGTCCCCAGCCGAGGATCGCGCACAGCAAGCGGTCGGAGTGACCGTCCTCGACATCGATCGGTTCAAGCACATCAACGACAGGTTCGGCCATCCCTCCGGTGACGCAGTGCTCGTCGAGGTCGCCCGTCGCCTGTCCTATGCGGTGGGGGACAAGTCCGCGGTCGCACGACTCGGCGGCGACGAGTTCGTGGTCGTCAGCGTCGGAACCAGAGAGTCCATTGCCGAATCGGACAACAGGATTCGCGCATCGCTGGAGGAATCGTTCGACGGCCCGCCGTTCACCACCAGTGTGGGCTCGGCCGTGGAGACGCCACCCGCCGACACCGGCCTACATGTACTGGTCCGACGGTTGATCGCTCTCGCCGACATCGAGATGTATCGCTTCAAAGCACGGACCTCGGGAAAGTTTCCGGAGACGGGACTGTCCGCAGCGGACGCCCGCGAACAGGCCAGGCAGAGAATCGATGCGCTCATCGCATCCGGCGGTCCCGACATCTTTTTTCAGCCCATCTGCGACACGGTCACCGGTTCGACCGTCGGCTACGAGGCACTGTCGCGGTTCCCGTTCGGCCACGGATCGCCCCTGTCGTGGTACCGCGACGCAGCCGAGGCCGGCGTCGGTCCACGGCTCGAACGCGCCGCACTGGAACGGGCACTAGCGGATGTTCATCTGCTGCCACCGGGGCCGTTCGTGTCGCTCAATGCGTCGGCCGACACCATCCGCACGACCGACCTACTCGACCGGTTGCGTCCGCATCTGGCAACCCGAACCTTCCACCTCGAGATCACCGAGCACGAACGCGTCGACGACTACCGTGCGGTGACCCGCGCCATCGAGGGTCTGCGCGACGCGGGGGTCCAAATCTCCATCGACGACGTCGGAGCCGGATTCGCCGGTATGCGCCACATCGTCGAGCTCAGGCCCGACACCCTCAAAATCGATTACGCACTCGTGCACGGAATCGATCGGGACTCGTTCCGTCGCGCCGCGGCCACGGCGATCATCGACTTCGCCCGACAGATCGGTGCCGGCGTGATCATGGAGGGTGTCGAGACCGACGCGGAATTGCGGGTGGCGGCCGATCTCGGTGCCGACATGGTGCAGGGGTTCCTCACCGGTCGACCACAACCGGCCACCGTGGCCGGTGGCCGGATCGACGAATCCGCTACACCGAGGAATCGACGGTGAATTTCGTCAACGACGGTGCTGCGGCGAGCAGCGGCGGCAATTCGACGATCTTGCCCGGTCCGGCGCGGAACTCGCGGTACTTCGCGTCGGCCTCCGCCGATTCCCACGTCTCGTGCGCGACGACGTGCGCTTCGTTCTCTTCGTCGACCCACACCTCGACGCCGAGGCACCCCTCGAACGCGCGGGTGTCCGCGAGAACGGTCCGCAGCAGCGCCCGTGCTTCGGCGAGGGATTCGGGCTTGAACGTCAGATCCAACTGTGCAATGAGAGCCATACCGTCACCCTAGACCCGCTCCGCTGCGCCGACGCTCCGGCGGGCTTACGATGTCGCAGCAACTCGAAAGGCCGACGACACATGACCACCGTGATCTCCAATGCGTATATCGCCCCCATTGTCGGCGACGAGATTCCCTCCGGCTATCTCGTGATCGAAGGAACGAAGATCACCGCCGTGGGATCCGGCTCGGCACCGGTCCTCGCCGGGGCAGAGAACATCGACGCGTCCGGCTGCCTCGTCACGCCTGGACTGGTGAATACCCATCACCACCTCTATCAGTGGGCCTCTCAAGGTCTCGCCAAGGACAACACGCTCTTCGAATGGCTTGTGGCGCTGTACAAGCCATGGTCGAAGATGGATGCCGAGGTCGTCGGTGGCGCAGCTGCTGCCGGCCTCGGCTGGCTGGCGAAATCGGGATGCACGACGAGCACCGATCATCACTACATCTTCCCCAAGGGCCGGGGCGACCTGTTCGCCGCCGAGATCGACGCGGCTCAGCGCATCGGCGTCCGATTTCAGCCGTGCCGCGGCTCGATGGACCGGGGTGTCTCCGACGGCGGTCTGCCGCCCGACGAGGTGGTCGAAACGCTCGACGACATCCTCACCGCTACCGCCGAGGCCATCGACACCTATCACGACGCCGCCTTCGGCTCTATGCTCCGCATCGCCGTCGCGCCGTGCTCCCCGTTCTCGATCAGCAAGCAACTGCTCGTCGAGTCCGTACAACTCGCCCGCGCAAAAGGTGTTCGGCTGCACACCCATCTGGCCGAGACTCTGGACGAGGAGGAGCATTGCCTCGCTCAGATGAACTGCACCCCGGTCGAATACATGGAGCAGGTCGGCTGGCTCGGTGACGACGTGTGGTTCGCCCATGCGGTACACCTGCACGACTCCGACATCGCGAAGATGGCGGCCACCGGCACCGGCATTGCGCACTGCCCGAGTTCCAATGCACGTCTGGGCGCAGGCATCGCGCGAATCTCGGACCTGCTCGCGGCCGGCGCACCCGTCGGCCTCGGTGTGGACGGTTCCGCTTCGGCCGAGATGGTGCCGCTTGCCGGCGAGGTCCGCCAGGCGATGTACATGCAGCGAGCCAAGTACGGTCCGACAGCACTGACCGCGCGTCAGGCACTCGAGATCGGAACCCTGGGCGGTGCAAAGGTACTGGGACGGCAGAGCGAGATCGGTTCGCTCGAGGTCGGCAAGCTGGCCGACATCGCCATCTGGCGCACCGATGGTTTCTACTCGGCCGTGGACGACCCTGTGGTCGCGTTCGCCTACGGGCAGACGCCACCGCTTGCTCGCTTGATGGTGGGCGGTCGAACGATCGTCGAGAACGACGTCCTGATCAGCGCACCGCAGGACGAAATAGGCCGCGCCGGAGCCGATGCGCACCGTCGCCTGATGACACTCGCGCAGGACGTGCTGTGAGCGGGTCTTGGAACCCAGTACTTCAATCCCGCAACACCTTTGCATCACGCGCGAAAGTCGTGACCTCGTCGGTCAACCACACATGCGCCGGAACTGCTCCGCCGAGAAGCTCCCGCGCCAGAGCCGGGGAGTCTCCGATCGGGACGTCACTGCCGGCAATGATGATGTTGCCGTAGCGCCTGCCCTTGAGCATCGCAGGATCGGCGACGATAGCCGTGTGCGGAAAGATACTTCCGACGGTCGACGCCTCCTGCTTCGCGAGCGAGAGATCGCGTCGATCACCGCAGTTGACGACGTACATGCCGGCGGGCGAGAGAACGCGTCGAACATGCTCGGTGAACTCGGCGGTGAGCAGCGGAGGCGGAGTAACCGCTCCCGCGAACACATCTCGCACGATCAGGTCACGACTGTTCTCACTCAAGGTCTCGGTGACCGCTCTGGCTTCACCCACGCGGATACGCAGCAGCGGTGCCCGCGGCAAGTCGAACCATTCACGAACCAGCTCCGAGAGCTTCCCGTCGAGCTCCACCACCACCTGACGTGCACCGGGGAACTCGGCGGTGAACGAGCGCGCCAGCGTGCAGGCCCCGCCCCCGAGATGCAGCGCCCGCAGCGCGAAGCTCGAATCCCATTGCGCCCGAACCAGTCCCGAGATCCACCGCATGTACTCGAACTCCAGCACGGTCGGGTCGTTCATGTCGATGTGCGAGCTCGGGACGTCGTTCACGTTGACGACCCACCCGTCGTCGGAGAAGGTATCGCGCACCAGTTCGCAGGTGCCCGAGTCGATTTCGAACAGGCCGGGCTTCAGCCCTCCAGCGGACTCACGCTTCCTACCCATGGGAGTCCTCGAGCCGGAAGTCCTCGAAATCGAATCCCGGGGTGACGGTGCAGCTGACCAAGCTCGGCTCGTCGCCCATCGGACGCGCCCGCTGCCACACCGACGGTGGCACGATCTGCTGCGGAGATTCGGGTGCAACCAGCAGCGAGGTCACCTCACCCGGCTGGGTTCCATCACTGCCCAGGTCGAGTTGCACCGGACTGCCCCGGTGATAGAGCCACATCTCGGTGCCGCGAACGGTGTGCCAGGCCGACTGCTGACCGGGCATGAGCAGGAACAGAATTGCCGTCCCTGCCACGCGGGGACCGGGATAACCGTCGGGCAGAGCTGCCTGTGGAATCGTGACCTCGCTGCGCCAGGTCTCCTTGAACCATCCACCCTCCGGGTGGGGTGCAAGGTCCAGGCTCTGAGCCCAGTCGGGCAACGATGTCATGCCGGCAAGCCTAGTCAGTCCGTGGCGACCTGAACCCGGAACCTGTCGCGCTCGGTGTGCAGGCTCCACAGCTGCTCGGCGAGAGCCTCCGGGCTCTTCTGCGGATCGCTACCGTCGATGGCACCACCGATGATCAACTGCGACACCTGGATTCCCTCCGCGGCCAACTCCTCGTTGAGCAGCTGCGCATAGGCGGCCTGACCTGCGAACGCGATGGATGTGCCGGTGACGGTACGACCGGGCTTCACGGCAGAGCCGCCGTTGACGAACAGGATCGTGCCCTTGTTCTTGCCGAGGAAGCGCATTCCCGGCAGCACCTGATGAACGGCGGCGATGGGTCCGTAGATGGAGAACTCGACCGGACCGACCATGTCGGCCGGGGTGGTCTCGAGCACGGGCCGCATGAAGTCCTTCTGCGGAAGCGGGCTGTACTGCAGCACCTCGATGGGGCCGAGGGTTTCTGTGACCTGCTCGAGCGCTGCGGCGATGGAGGCCGGATCGCGCACATCGGCGACGAATCCCTTGGCGGATACACCGTCGGCAGCGAGCTGATCAGCGAGTGCGTCGACACGGGACCGGTTGCGGGATATCAGGCCGACCGAGAAGCCCTCCGCGCCGAACTTACGCGCCACTGCTGCTCCGAGACCTGCACCTGCTCCGACTATTGCTATCGATGTCATGTCGAATGCAAGGAGCGAGAATCCTCGACTATTCCGACGACCGTCTCGAGCAGGGCTTCCGCACTGTCGTGCAACGCGGTGACATCCGCGGTCCAGCCGAGCACCCGCAGGGCGGCCTCGGCAATCCCCGCCGCATCCACCGTCGGGTCGCGGCGTCCGTTCTCGCGGTCGGCACGCGCGTTCACCACGGTCTCCACCAGGCGAAACGGCAGGTCCTCGGTGCCCGGCCGACGCTCGGAACCGAGCTGAACCACCGTGTCGGACGCGATGGCCGCATACAGGCTCATCAGTGTGTAGCGGTGGTCTCGAAAGGCCTCGAAACGCTCACTGCGCAACTCGGGCAGCAGGTAGAGGGCGCCCAGATTCCAGGTGGACGCGGCCAGCTGCCCGGCGTCGAAGTAGGCGAGGGCGTACATCTGGGTCGGGGCCTCGGCTCCGGAATCGTGGATTCGCTGCGCAACGGCCAACGGCGCGTCGACGGTGCCACTGAGCAGGGCGTCGAGGATGTCGTCCTTGGTGGCGAAGTGGTGATAGAGCGAGGCCTGACGCAATCCAACGGCGTCGGCGATGACGCGGGTCGAGGTGTTGGTGAATCCGCGCGTGGTGAACAGCTCAGCCGAGGCGTCGAGTATTTCCTCGCGAGCGGTGTCTCCTGCCCGCTTCTTTGTGCTCAGCCGTGGTCTGCCTGCGCCGGTCATGACTGCATCTTGTCAGGTCCACGTGACGGTGAGATTTCTGTCATCTGATCGAAATAGACGAAACGAGCTTGTTTCACGGCGGACACCGCCCGGGAACGGCGGTGCCGAAAACTATCAACTGACAGAAACCCGCCTCGGCGATGCAGCGGGCGGTCACTCACCACCCACCTCGCCCGTAGGAGTGAACATGAGCTCGACAACATTGCCGGCCCCCGGCGCGGGATCGGAACCGGTTCGTACGACGGACCATTCGGATCTTGCGTCCCTCGGGTACGACCAGCAGCTGCACCGTAGCCTCGGCAAGTTCGCGTCGTTCGCCGCCGGCTTCTCGTTCGTCTCGATCCTGACCACCATCTTCCAGCTCTTCGGCCTCGGCTTCAGCTTCGGCGGCCCGGCCTTCTTCCTCACCTGGCCGCTGGTGTTCCTCGGCCAGTTCATGGTCGCCTTGAACTTCGCCGAACTCGCCGCGCGCTACCCCATCTCGGGGGCCATCTACCACTGGTCCCGGCGCATGGGCGGTGAACTGGTCGGGTGGTTCGCCGGGTGGTTCATGATCATCGCGCAGATCGTCACCGCCTCCGCCGCCGCAATCGCGTTGCAGGTGGTGCTGCCCAGCATCTGGGGCGGATTCCAGTTCATCGGTGAGGACACCGCGCTGACCTCGTCGAGCGGAGCAGCCAATGCCGTTGTGCTGGGATCGATTCTGCTGGTACTCACGACCACCATCAACTGTATCGGCGTGAACTGGATGTCGCGCATCAACAGCATCGGCGTCACCTGCGAGATCGTCGGCGTCATCGCTCTCGTGCTGGTGTTCTTCACCCATGCCGAGCGCGGCCCGCAGGTGGTTTTCGACACCGGCAGTGCCGGAGCAGATCCCGGCTACATCGGGGCCTGGATCGTCTCGGGTCTGATGGCCGCCTACGTCATGGTCGGCTTCGGCTCGGCGGGCGAGCTCGCCGAGGAAACCCGCAATCCCCGACGCGTCGCACCGCGCACCATTCGCCTCGCGCTGTCGGCATCGGCACTCGGCGGTGGCCTGATGATCGTCGGCGCACTGATGGCCGCACCCAGCCTCACCGACGGTGCGCTTGCGACGCAGGGACTTCCGTACGTCATCGATTCGATTCTCACCTCGCCGTGGAGCAAGGTCCTGCTCGTCGACGTCGCCATCGCCGTGTTCATCTGCACCCTCGCCATCCAGACCGCAGCCTCCCGGTTGATGTTCTCCATGGCCCGTGACGGACGACTGCCCGCATCCGCTGCACTGGCCAAGGTCAACTCGCGCACCGGAACTCCCATCGCACCCTCGGTGCTGATCGGCCTGGCCTGCGTAGCCATCCTCGCCGTGAACGTCGGCAACTCCGCGATCTTCACGACCCTGTCGAGCGTCTGCATCGTGCTCATCTACCTCGCCTACATGATGGTGACCGTCCCGCTGCTGATCCAGCGACTCAAGGGCTGGCCGCACGGCGGCGTGCAGAAGGACAGCGACGGCGAGAAGCTCTTCACCCTCGGCCGCCTCGGCCTGCCGGTCAACATCGCCGCAGTTCTCTACGGCGGGCTCATGGTGGTCAACCTGTCGTGGCCACGAGCCGAAATCTTCGACCCCACCGGCGAATTCCCGCTGCTGCGCTGGGCCGCACCCCTGACCGTCCTCGCAGTGATCGTCGTGGGCATCGCCTGCCTGCCCCGCGGCAAAGCCCACCCGAAGCCCGTCACGATCGGAGCCTGAAGTCTCATGAGCACAGCAACCACCCATTCGGCCAAGGAACACGCGCGGTCGCAGGCGACCCTCGCACCGGCCCCCACCGCACCGGAGGGCGTGTCGGAACTGACGTGGGCAGAATCGGTGCCCGGCGGCAGCTACACCACGAAGGTTCTGGCTCGCGGAACCCGCTTGCGCCTCGTCGACGTCGACGGTGCCGCCTGTGCCAACCTGCTGCTCTATCGCGTCGACGCACCGTGGGAGCGCCTGAACACCGCCGACACCGTCAAGGTTCCGTGGCAGGCGTACCTGAGCGCGGGCCACCCCCTGCTCTCGGATCAGGGCCGCGTGCTGGCAACCATCGTGGCCGACACCTCCGGTCACCACGACGCGCTGTGCGGTACCACGTCCACGGCGACGAACATCGCCAAATACGGAGTGAACGGACCGCATTCGTCCGCTCCGGCCGGCCGCGAGCTGTTCACCCTTGCCGCGGCCAAGCACGGACTCGAGCCGCGCGACGTCGGACCGTCACTGTCGTTCTTCCACGGCATCACCGTCGACGCGGACGGGAGCCTCGTCAGCACCGGCTCTGCCGGACCCGGCCGCTCGGTGGATCTGCTCATCCACCTGCCGGTGATCGTGTTGCTCGCCAACACCGCTCACCCACTGAACCCCAGTCCCGAGTACGACACGACGACACTCGACGTACTGGCCTGGCGCGCACCGGAAGAGCTGCTCACACTCGACAACACCGAGCCGGAATACCAACGAGCAGTGCAGAACACCGAAAACGCATGGAAGGCAGCGCAATGACTACCAGCACAGTGAACACGGTGACAGTGAGAGACGAGATCGCTCCCGCGTTCGGCCCCTGGTCGGCAATCGTCGAGGCCGGCGACGTCCTGACCATCGTCGACCTCTACGGCAATCAGGCCGTGGACACCCTGCTGTACGCCGCACACGATCACTCACTGCGATACTCCGCGGCCGCGACCGTCACCGCGCAACAGAACCTGTTCCTGACCACCAGAACCGTTCTTCGCAGCGATGATTCGACACCTCTGATGACGATCATCGACGATGAGGTCGGCAACCACGACACCGTCGGCGGTGCGTGCTCCAAGGAATCGAACACCCTGCGCTACGGCCATCACACCCAACACCAGCACGCGTGCGTCGAGAATTTCCTCATCGAGGGTTCCAAGTGGGGACTCGGCAAGCGAGATCTGGCCCCCAACATCAACTTCTTCATGAACGTCCCCGTCGACGCCGACGGCACCCTCGGCATCGTCGACGGTCTGTCGGCCCCCGGCAAGACGCTCTCGCTGCGCGCAGAGATCGACACCCTGGTGTTGGTCTCGAACTGCCCGCAGATCAACAACCCCTGCAACGGGTTCGACCCAACCGCGGTGCAGATGATCGTGACGCGATCATGACCGCTGTGAACAGTAAGGCCGCCAAGATGACCGTGCAGCGGCCCGGCATGATCACGACGGTCCAGGACTGGCCGGGACGCGTCGGATATTGGAAGGTGGGCGTGCCGCCGTCGGGTCCGATGGACGATCTGTCGTTCCGGCTCGGCAACACCGCGCTCGGCAATCCCGAGGGTGCACCGGGACTCGAATCGACCATGGCCGGGCCGGCATTGACGTTCGACGCCGATACCTACGTCTGTGTGACCGGCGCCTCCGTTCCGGTGCGCATCGACGGCCGATCGGCCGCGCAGTGGAAACCGGTTCTGGTACCTGCCGGAGCAACATTGGACGTGGGTACCACCACCGGACACGGTCTGCGGGTGTATGTCCTGATCCAGGGCGGCCTCGACGTCGACGACTACCTCGGCAGCGCAGCGACATTCACGCTCGGCAAGTTCGGCGGACATCGCGGCGGCATCCTGGGCGAGGGAGACATCATCGGACTGGCCGGCCGCTCCGACAACTCCGCCGTCCTCGGACCGATCCCGATGGAACACCTGCCGGTGCTCACGTCCAACTGGGACATCGCCGTCACCGAAGGCCCACACGGAGCACCCGAGTTCTTCACCCGCGACGACATCGACACCCTGTACGCCACCCGTTACGAGGTGCATTTCAATTCCGATCGCACCGGAGTTCGGCTGATCGGACCCAAGCCGCAGTGGGCTCGCGCCGACGGCGGCGAGGCGGGGTTGCACCCGTCGAACATCCACGACAACGCCTACAGCGTCGGTGCCTTGGACTTCACCGGCGACACCCCGATCCTGCTCGGCCCCGACGGACCCAGTCTCGGCGGATTCGTCTGTCCTGTCACCGTTGTCGCGGCCGAACGCTGGAAGCTCGGCCAACTTCGTCCCGGCGACACCATCCGATTCGTGCCGGTCCGGGCTGCAGCCACCGCGCCGCTGGGATCGCTCGGCCTCGCACGGCGCGCATCACTGCCCGCAGTCTTCTCCGCCGGCGGCGACGGGGACGACGGCGTCATCGCTCGGCGCGACGCCGATACGTGCGTCACCTACCGGCGATCTGGTGACGACAACGTGCTCGTCGAATACGGCGACATGAAGCTCGACCTCACCCTGCGAGCACGGGTGCACGCGCTGCATCAGCGCGTCGAGGCCATCGCGCCCCGAGGCCTGCTGGATCTGACCCCCGGCATCCGCTCACTGCAGGTCAAGGTGAATCCCGATGTGCTGTCGATCGATTCGCTGATGGGACTGCTCGCCGAGGTGGAGGACGATCTGCCCGCAGCCTCGGAGCTCGTGGTCCCCAGCCGTCAGGTTCGGCTCCCGCTCTCGTGGGACGACCCGTCGACCAGGGAAGCGACCCAGCGATACATGCACGGTGTGCGCGCCGACGCCCCGTGGTGTCCCTGGAACATCGAGTTCATCCGGCGGATGAACGGACTCGGTTCCGTCGCAGAAGTTTTCGACACGGTCTTCGCTGCTGACTACATGGTGCTCGGACTCGGTGACGTCTACCTGGGTGCCCCGGTGGCGACTCCACTCGATCCTCGGCACCGTCTAGTGACGACGAAGTACAACCCGGCACGCACGTGGACGCCGGAGAATGCCGTCGGCATCGGCGGGGCATACCTCTGCATCTACGGCATGGAGGGTCCCGGCGGATACCAGTTCGTCGGCCGAACCACGCAGGTGTGGAACCACAGTGCCACGTACAGCGGAGGCCCGTTCGAGGAAGGAACCCCGTGGCTGTTGCGGTTCTTCGACCGAGTCTCCTGGTACTCGGTCGAACCCGAGGAGCTGATGGACCTGCGCGCGGATCTCGCGGCAGGCCGAGGCGGTGGAGTCGAGATCACCGACGGTGAGTTCTCGCTCGCCGAGCACGAGAACTTCCTCGAGTCCAACGCCGAATCCATCGCGGAGTTCCGCGCGACTCAGGCCGTGGCCTTCGGGGCCGAGCGGGACGCGTGGTCGGCAGCCGGAGAATTCGACAAGAGAGGCAAGATCGATGCTGCCTGAGGTACGAGAACGAGTTCTGCAGGCGTACAAGCGAATCGCGGAGGTCGACCGACCCGAGGTGTGGATCACCCTGCGCGACGAGGACGACGTACTGGCCGAGGCGGTGGCGATCGAACGCGCACTGGAGGCAGGTGCAGATCTGCCGCTCGCCGGCGTGCTGGTTGCGGTCAAGGACAACATCGACGTCGCCGGTCTGCCCACTACTGCGGCGTGCCCCGAATTCGCCTACACACCAGCAGTCTCCGCCGTCGCCATCGAGCGACTGACGAGCCAGGGCGCACTGATACTCGCCAAGACCAACCTGGACCAATTCGCTACCGGACTGGTCGGCACCCGAAGCCCCTACGGAGCAGTGCGCTGCGCCTGGGACGCCACGCTGGTCTCGGGCGGATCCAGTTCCGGCTCGGCGGTGGCGGTGGCGCTGGGGATCGCGGACATCGGAATCGGCACCGACACAGCCGGATCCGGGCGAGTCCCCGCCGCGTTCCACGGCCTGGTGGGCATCAAGACCTCACTGGGGATCGTGCCGAACACCGGGGTAGTGCCCGCGTGCGCCGACTACGATTGCGTCACCGTGCTGGCTCACGACCTCGACAGTGCCGCGGCGGCCATGAAGGTGATGGCCGGCCCTACCGAGACCGATCCACGCAGCCGGGCCTGGCCCGCCGACGTACGACTGGCCGCCTCACCGGAACCCCGGGTCGCCGTTCCGCGTGCCGAAGATCTGGTATCGCTGAGCCCGGCATACCGTCGGGCATTCGAGGAGACGGTGGCAGGCCTGGCCGAGAAGGGCTTCACCCACGTCGAGGTCGATATCTCGGGGCTACTCGACGCGGCGACGCTGCTGTACGACGGAGCCATTGTGGCGCAGCGCTATTCGGCCGTCGGCCAATTTCTCGACACCGCGCCGGACGGTGCCGATCCCACGGTCGCTGCCATCGTCCGCTCTGCAGCCGGCCCGTCCGCGCACCGGTACGTGGACGATCTGGGCACACTCACCCAGGCCAAGACTGCTGCCCGCGAATTGCTACGCGACGTCGACGGTCTGCTGCTGCCCACCACCACCGAACACCCGAGTATCGCTGCAGTGCAGGCAGATCCGCTCGGCATCAATCGCCGACTCGGCACGTTCACCAACTTCTGCAATCTGCTCGACATGGCCGCGGTGGCCGTTCCTGGCACCCCGACGCACGAGGGCAACCCGTTCGGCGTCATGTTCGTCGTGCCTGCGTTCGAGGATCAGATCGCCATCGACCTGGCTGCTCGGCTCAGTGGCACGCCGTCACCCTCGCTGATCGACGACGGCATCGAGGTGCTGGCCGTAGGGGCACACCTACGCGGGTTCCCGGTGCACAACCAACTGACCGATCGGGGCGCACGGTTCAGCGGCGAGGTGACCACATCTGCGGACTACCGACTCGTGGATCTGCACACCACACCGCCCAAGCCCGGTCTGGTGCGGCGCGAAGGGAACGGCGCACCCATTGCCGGAGAGCTGTATCGGATGTCCGCTGCCGCGCTCGGCACCTTCCTCGCCGGGTTGCCCGCGCCGATGGGCCTCGGTCCGGTCGAGTTGTCGGACGGACGCTGGGTCACCGGGTTCTGCTGCGCCCACGACGCGGCCGAGAACGGCACCGACATCACCGAATTCGGCGGGTGGCGCACATACTGCTCACGCGGGAACGGGCCTGCTGCCGTCGGTGGCGACACGGACCGCCAGTAGCCCGAGCACGGTGCCCATGAGGTAGCGCTGCATCTTCAGCCAGGTGGGCCGGACGGCGAGGAATCGGGCGATCGATCCGGCCAACACCACGATCACCAGATTGACCACCACCGCTACGGCGATCTGTACGCCGCCGAGCGTGAAGCCCTGCAGCAGAAGGCGGCCGGCCGCAGGATCGACGAATTGCGGAATCACGGAGATGTACATGATCGCGATCTTCGGGTTCAGCAGGTTGGTCACCAGACCCATCGTGAACAGTCGACGGTTCGAATCCTGTTGCAGCGCAGTCGGCTCGAAAGTGGAGGCCGTTCCGCGTAGCGCCTGCACGGCAAGCCAACCGAGGTAGACCGCACCGGCGAGCTTGACCGCGATGTACAACGCGGGCACGGCCGTGAACACCGCTGCCAGGCCGAGATTGGTGGCCGTCAGATAGACCAGAAAGCCGACAGCCACACCTACGAGGGACACCATCCCCGCCCGCCTGCCTTGCGAAATGCTGCGCGAGACGAGGTAGATCATGTTGGGACCCGGTGTCAGAACCAACACGAGGGCGACGGCGAACACGCCGAATACTGCGGACCACGAGACCATACGGTCGACACTTCCCGATAGTCGAACGCCCGGGTAGAGCCAGTTACCTTCCCGTGGACACCTATTCGCTTCGCGCGATCGAGGCGATCTCGTCACCGATGGCGGCCATGCCGGCTGCCGTCGGGTGCAGTGGCGCAGCGGGGTTCTCCGGGATGACGCCCTCGAAGTACCGCTGATCGACTGCCGCACAGACATCGTGGCCGACGCTGAGTGCCTCGGTGTCGACGAACTCGGCCCCGTGCTCCTCGGCCTGTGTCTTCAGCGCCTGGTTCATGGCGGTGATGCTGCTCTGGATGTAGTCGGCGTCCTCGGGGAGAACCGGCTGAGTGGGGAAGCAGCCGCCGTCGGGGAGATACGTTCCGTATCCGACGACGAGGATCCGCGCGTCGGGCGCACGCTCGGC
>CAFBLX010000050.1_pt1 | contig 15115 bp, 12 predicted proteins | sample 7268311 | NCBI WGS metagenome assembly CAFBLX01 (sample SAMEA6814046, study PRJEB35770) | freshwater metagenome | biome: Freshwater; feature: Freshwater reservoir; material: water | place: Czech Republic | collected 2017-05-23 | depth 30m m | reverse complement strand
TCGTACAACGGTGTGCCGAACGGTGTTTCGGGCACCCCGAAGTAACGGAAGTAGTTGGCCATGTACCCGGCGTGATCGGCCGTGCGTGCCATGCCCAGTTGATAGCCGTCGTCGGAGGTGTTCGCGCCGATGACGTGCCACACCAGCAGAGTCCCGATCACCACCGCGTCGGCCGGCCCGAAGCTCCACCAGCGACGCGGCAGGAACCGGCGGGCGCGACGGCCGTCGGACAGATCGAGGCGGTGCAGTGCCACCAGCGAGATTCCCGTGGCGAGCACTCCGACGATCATCGCGAACCACTTGAGCGCACTCGGCGTGGACGAGAACCTACTGTCCAGCTCGGCCTGCAGCTGCAGACCGGGAACGTTGCCCTGCAGATCGCTGAACACTCCGACCAGCTGGGGCCGCACGTCGCCCTCGCGGGAGACGGTGTCGTCACCGGTCAGTCCGACCGTTGTCGCGGTGCCGTTCGAGGTGATCGTCAGCGAGCAGTCGCCCGCAGTCGATGGGCTCAGTTCCGCGACCGGCTTCTCGAGCAGGACCGAATCGCGCAACGTCACCTTCAGTTGCGACGCCTCGCCGCCGGTCACCTCGGCGACAAGACCATAGCGATAGGCGTCGGGCGATCCCTTGGGCGAGGTGGACAGCAACAGGCCGCCGTCGGAGAGATCAGCCGCGGCCGCACACGGGACGGTCGCGTCGACGCTGATCGGGGTGTAGCCGACGAGCGGAGCCTCGACATTGCCGACGGTCTCGCTCTGCGGCCAGGTCAACGACGACTGTTGTTGTTCGATCGGCAACAGCGGTATCGAGATCGTCAGCAGGATTCCCACCAGTGCGGAAACGATCGCGACGAGCCGTGCCATGCAAACTTCTCCCACCGATGTCCTGGTCCAGGTCGCTGATCAAGGTACCAGTGCGACCTGTGTGAACCCGGCCGTCAGTTCTCGACCTGCACCGCATATCCCGCTGCGCCCAGGGCGTCGAGAACCGTGCCGCGGTGATCGGGTCCGCGGGTCTCGACGGTCAACATGACGTCGACTTCCTCGAGACCCAGACGTCCGCCGGTGCGGGAATGCACGACGTCGACGACACTCGCACCGGCGTCGCGCACGACCCCCAGGACGCCGGTGAGTCCGCCGGGCTTATCCGAAATCGTCACCCGCACGGCCAGATAACGTCCACCGGCCCGAAGCCCGTGGGTGATGACATGAGTGAGTAGCAGTGGATCGATGTTTCCGCCCGACAGCACCGCGCACACCGACCCCGTCAGACCCAATTCCTCGTCCGAGTGCGTCATGAGCGCTGCCACCGCAGCGGCACCCGCCGGTTCGACGATGAGCTTCGCTCGCTCGATACACAGCACCAAGGCGCGCGACAGCGCGTCCTCACTGACGGTGACGACGTCGTCGACCCAGCCCTGCACGTGATCGAACGGCACCGATCCGGGGAGACCGACGGCGATGCCGTCGGCCATCGTCGACATCGACGTCAGCGCGATCGGGTGGCCCGCCTCCAACGACGCCGGCCACGCGGCCGCGCCCTCGGCCTGCACGCCGATAACCCTGACGTCCGGTCTCGTCAGCTTCACCGCAGCGGCGACACCCGCCAACAGTCCCCCGCCGCCGGTGGGAATCACGATGGTGCCGACGTCCGGCATCTGCTGCAGCAGTTCGGTTCCGAGCGTCGCCTGCCCGGCCACGATATCGAGATGATCGAACGGGTGGATGAGCGTGGCACCGGTACGGTCGGCGAATTCCCGTGCCGACGTCAGAGCCTCGTCGACGGTATTGCCCACCAGATGAACCGTCGCGCCGTACGCCTTGGTGGCGACGAGTTTGGGCAGCGACACTCCGACCGGCATGAACACCGTCGAGGTGATCCCCACCTGCGACGCGGCCCACGCGACACCTTGAGCGTGGTTGCCTGCGCTGGCCGCCACCACGCCTCGGGCTCGCTGGTCGGCGTCGAGCCTGGCGATGCGGTTGTACGCCCCGCGCGGCTTGAACGATCCGGTGCGCTGCAGGTTCTCGCATTTGAGGCGCACCTCGTGACCGGTCAGGTCGGACAGAATCCGTGACGCGACCACCGGCGTCCGGCGCATGACCGGCTCCAGCAACGCCTCGGCCGAGGCAATATCCGACGTGGTCACCCGAACGATTTCCGACACAACCGCAGTATGCCAGGAAGAATTGCGCCGCCGATCCGGCCGAGGTGCACCGCGTCACTACAGTTGTGGAGTGCAACACCACAGTGCCCACGACGAGTCGCGCGGAAGTCTGGAGATCAAACACCGTGCGCTGTCGAGAACGGCCATCGCGGCGGCATCGAAGGACCCTCGGGTCACCCGCACCACCGGCGGCATGTCGCGTTTGACCGGCCGCGAACTTCCCCGAGCCGACGTCACCCTCGGAGAGGACACCGTCTCGGTCAACCTCTACATCGGAGTGCGCTGGCCCTCGCAGATCACCGACGTGACCGAGTCGGTTCACCGCACCGTCGAGGCCGCACTGGCGACGATGACCGGCGTGCACGTGCATCGGGTGAACGTGCTGGTGTCGGATACCGCGCTGGACCGTTCGGCGCGCGGGCCCGACGTTGCCACCGATGATGTTGCTGCTGCGGTGGTTTCACCTCGACCACCCACGGCCGGTCCCGCGGCGATGCCGGTGGCGCTGGTGTTCGGGTTCGCCCTCCTCGCCGTGGCGTTCGTAGCCGGCCGCGAATTCTTCATCGCTCAGGGACACATCGTCGGCAGCCCATGGATTGCCGATGCCGTGCACTGGGTTTCGCAACTGCACTGGCAGGGGTGGATGATCGCTCCCGCCGTCGGATCGATCGTCGTCGGTGCACTCTTCGTCTTTGCGGGCGTCAAACCTCGGACGAGAACTCATTCGGGATTGGGCGGCCCGACACCCACCGTCTGGGCCACGCCGACCGACATCGCTCGATTGTGCAGTGCTGCAGCGCAGTCCACCCGCGGAGTCGTGGACGCGCATACCGTCGTCACACGCAGGAAGATCGAGGTCCGGGTGCAGCGAGATCGAGCTGTTTCTCCGGACACTGCCGACGCTGCCGTGCGCGCTGCCCTCGGTCCGTTACTGTCCGTCGCCGCGGGTGGGCGGCGTCTGACGGTGCAGCACTCGGTGTCGCAACCGACACGGGTGTCGTAGTGAAAACCTTTGTCGCCGGACTGGATCGAGTCGTTGCCGTCATCGCGGGAGCCGCTCTGCTCGCCGGTGGCGGCATCGCACTTGCGTGGCAGTACGACGTTCCGTGGGCACGGGAGACGCTCTCTCGCTTCGAGCGTGCTCGTATTGCCGAACTGCCGCAGCAGGGTTGGTGGGTACCGACTCTGGCAATCGTCGTCGCGGTGGCCGTCGTCGCGGCGCTGGTGTTGTTGATCGGCAACTTCTCACCACGCACGACCGGAACGGCGAGCGTTATCGAGGAGCCACACTTCTCGGCGCATGTGGACCTGAGTGCGATCGCGTCGGGCGTGGCCGCGGAGTTGGCGCAGTTCCCTGGCGTAAGACGGGCCAGGGGAACTGCCATCGACGACCGAGGTATGCCCACCATCACCGTATTGGTCTATGCTGCAGCCGATTTCGACGTCGTCGGCTTCACCGCCGAAGCTGAGTCCCGCGCCGCGTTCGTGGCGCGGTCGCTTGGCGGCGCGGACGTGGCGACACGCGTCAAACTGCACATCGACAAACGGACCTGACGTCACGTTACGGTGGATCCATGACGGCATCGACGCGTAGCAGATTCGAGCGATGGTCCGGCGGAATGCCCCTCTCTGTCCCGGTGGCATTCGGAGACCACCTTCTGGGCATCCATAGCGGTGACCGCGGCAATTGCCGCACCCATCGGTGCCGGAATCACTCCGTTTTCGTCGCCCCGAAACTAGTGCCGTAGCCCTCCCCCGTTCGGATCAATGCGCCTTTGTTGCATTCTGAGTGACTGAAATCCACATTGATCCCAGCCGGGGCGGGCGCAGCACTCGCGGTCTAACGGACTGCTGCGCCTTCGATGATCAGCACTCGAGCAGGTCCCGCCCGAAACTGTTTGTTAGCGGCATCCGCCTCGACCATGTGCGGCGCATCGTCGTGGCCTGCTAAGGCCTCCGCTGACTCCCAGTGTTCGAGGATCACAAATTCATCCTCGGTGCCGACGACTCGGTGCAGGTCGTACTGGAGACAACCCGATTCCGCTCGAACCAGTGGTGCCAACTCGGCGAACGCCTGAACCTGGCGTTCGCCGAGACCGGCCTTCGTCTCCACGGATACAACGAGTCTGATGGCCATCGCCTCATACTAACGCCGCAGGCACCTACAACCGCGGGTCCACCGGCTCCGATTCCAGAGCGAGTACCGCGAACACGGCCTGGTGGATGGAAAAGAGCGGCTCACCGCGAATCGATCTGTCCAGTGCCTCCATTCCTAACGCGTATTCGCGCAGAGCCATCGACTGCTTGTGTCCCACGTTTCGGTTACGCAGTGCAGTGAGTCGATTCGGGTCGGTGTAACCCGCACCGTAGATCAGCCGCAGGTACTCCCGGCCACGAACCTTCATGCCGGGCTGCATCTTTCCGCGCGGCATGTTGGCCGCCGGTTTGACGACCATTCCCTCACCGCCCTGTGCCGTCAACTCCTCCCACCATCTCTCCCCTGCCGCAACCGAATCCGACGACGACAGATCGACCTCGATTCGACGTGTCGTCGTGAACAGCTTCGGCGCAGTGGCCACCAGTCGATCGGCCAGTGCAAGGTGCCATTCGTGCGGGCGGTCCGCATACGTGCCGGCGTCGGAGGCCAACAGCTGGAACGGGGCGAGGCTGACGCCTGCCAGTCCATCCGTCGGCCAGCTGTACCGCCGATACGCAGCAGTGAACTCGGCGAGGTTGCGCTGCCGAATCACGTTCCGTTCCTGCAGTTCGGACACGGCCAGGCCGCGCGAGGCCGCCCGAGCGAGCACCGACTCCTCGGCCTCGAGATTCGCCCGGGACACGGCCGCAGGTGCCGCATACTCGGACTTGATCAGGCCCTCCGCCTTGGCGGACCACGGCATCAGTTCGCAGTCGAGAACCAGCCAGTGCGAGGACAATTCGTCCCACACGCCGGCCCCCTCCAGAGCGTCGGCCACCCCAGCGATCAGCACCCCGGTCACGGTCTCGTCGAACACCGGCCGACCGGTCCGCGTGTACGCGGTGCCGAGGACACCGTCGGGAGCGTCGAACTTCGCCCGAGCGGTGTCGGCATCGCGACACACCACGACGACCACCCGCGAGCCCATGTGCTTCTCCTCGCAGATCACCGTCGACGCACCGAGCGCCCGATACGCGTCGAATGCCTCCGTCGGGTACTCGAGATAACCCTCTCGTTCCGAGGTACGACTCGGTGCCATCGTCGGCGGAAGGTAGTGCAGCCACTGCGGAGCCAAGGCGAACCGGCTCATCACTTCCAATGCGCCCGCGGCATTCTCCGGCCGAATCGACACACGCCCACGCAGCGCAGTCTCCACTCCGGTCGGTCCGATGACGTCCGACAGATCCAGCGACGACGACTCCCGAACGAACCCGCCCAGCGGCCGGGTCGGCTCGTACCAGACCTGCTCCGCCGGCACCGAGACGACCTCACGCTCCGGATACCGCAGCGCCGTCAACTTGCCGCCGAAGACACACCCCGTGTCCAGACACGCAGTGTTGTTCTCCCACTGCACCTCCGGCACGGGAGTGTGTCCGTACAGCACAGTCGCCGACCCGCGATAGTCCTGAGCCCACGGATACCTCACCGGCAGCCCGAATTCGTCGGTCTCGCCGGTGGTGTCGCCGTACAGGGCGAAGCTGCGCACTCGGCCCGACGCGCGGTTGTGGTACTTCTCGATCAACCCCGCGTGCGAAACGACGAGTCTTCCGCCGTCGAGCACCAGGTGTGCGACGAGACCATCACAGAATTCGAGCACCTCGCGGCGGAACTCGTCGGTCTCGCCGTCGAGCTGCTCGAGTGTCTCGGCCGAACCGTGTGAGGCAGTGACTTTCCGACCTCGCAGCGCCTTGACGAGCTTGTTCTCGTGATTGCCCGGAACTGCCAGTGCTGCGCCGTTTGCCACCATCCCCATCACGAGCCGCAGCACACCGACCGAATCCGGCCCACGGTCGACGTAGTCCCCGACGAACACCGCCGTTCGACCCTCCGGCGGCGTTGCACCGACTGCCCTACCGTCTGCGTCGCGCTCGAGCGTGTAACCCAAAGTCGTGAGCAGGCTTTCGAGCTCCGACAGACATCCGTGAATGTCGCCGATCACATCGAAAGGCCCGGAAAGCTCCCGGCGGTCGCTACGCAGCGGGGTACGAACGAACGTCGCCGACGCCACCGCGTCGACACCGTCGAGGACATGAACCGAGCGAAAGCCTTCTTTGGACAGCCCTCGCATCGAGCGCTGCAACTGGGACTGCTGGCGGCGCAGCACGTCTCGGCCGAACGTCCTGTCGCTGCGGTCCGCGTTGCGCTGTGCGCAGACCGGTTCCGGCACGTCGAGCACGACGGCAACCGGCAGGACATCGTGCTCACGAGCCAAGGCGATCAGGGCCTTGCGAGCCGCCGGTTGCACGTTGGTGGCGTCGACGACGGTGAGCAGACCGGCCCGCAGCCTGGTTGCGACGAGAAATTCCAGGAGCGCGAACGCGTCCTTCGTGGCGCTCTGCAGGTTGGGGTCGTTGCTGACCATCCCTCGACAGGCATCACTCGACACGGTTTCGTACGGGCCGAACCGGTCTGCAGCGAAGGAGGACTTCCCCGATCCACTGATGCCGACGAGGACGACGAGGGACAGGTCCGGAATCTCGTAGGTACTCACTGGGACTGCTCCTCTCTGGTGAATAGCGCGATCTGGGTAGGGCTGCCGAGCACGTCGTCGACGGGTCCGATGCGGTCGAAGCGAACGGTGTAGGCGTGTGCGTCCGCCACCGACGTTGCCCACTGCTCGAATTGGGCACGGGTGAACTCGAATCGGTGATCGACGTGCCGAAAGGCCCCGGCGTCGAGGCCCGGGTACAGCACGTTGTATTCCGAGTTCGGCGTGGTGACGAGCACCGTCCTCGGACGGGCCTCTCGAAAGACCGAGCGCACCAACGCCGGAAGGCGTTCGAGGTCGATGTGCTCGATGACCTCCATGAGCACCATCGCGTCGAATCCCTGCAACCGCACGTCGCGATAGGTCGCCGACGACTGGAGCAGTTCGATGCGTCCACGCTGCCGATCCGACATCTCGTCGAGCCGGAGCCTGCGCTGCGCCTTCGCCAGCGCACGATCACTCACGTCGGCACCGAGTATCCGCTCGATTGTGTTGTGCGCAAGCAACTCACGCAACAGGCGACCCTCGCCGCACCCCATGTCGATGACCGACTTCGCACCGGCAGCATCGAGTGCAGCCAGCACCGCATGTAGTCGTTGCTCGGCCAACGTCGGATCCCGTGGGATGACAACCTCTTCGGGGGCATCCGGGACCAGACGATCCAGTGCGGACTCGACGAGCTCCCGACGGTGCGCCAGATACCGGGAGGCGATCAACGACGACTCCGGGTGATCACCGAGCCAATCCCCTGCTGCCCGAACGAGTTTGTCCGCCTCGTCCTCACCGACCCAATAGTGCTTGGTGTCGTCGAGCACTGGCAGCAGTACGTACAGGTGCCGCAGCGCAGCCGACAGAGCAAAGGTGCCGGTGAGTACCAGATCCACGTATTCGGAGTCGCCCCAGTTCGGCTGCGTCGAATCCAGTGGGATCGGGGTGGCCTCGACATTCCATCCGAGGGGACCGAACAGTCGAGGCGCAAGATCAGTCGCACCGCGCGACGGCGCGGCCGGCATCGTGACGATCAAATCGATTGCTGCAGAGACCAATTCGGGTCTTGTGGTACAGACGCCTGCCAGCGTCTGCTTGAACAGGCGAGACAACGCCACAGCAAGCCCTGATGCAGCCGGACTCTTGCCGTCTGTGGCGTCGAGCAGTACTGCAAGGGTTGTCCGCTCTGCCGAGACCTCGGGATACAACACCGTGGTCTGACCCATGGGCAGATTGCGGGTCTGTACGCGATCGGGGTGCTTGTGCAACAAATACCCGATATCGGAGGCGTCCGGGAAATCGGTTGTGGCATTTGCAGTCACGGTCAGTAGCACCGCAGCGACGTTACGGGACAGCCGCGTCCGATGCGTCCCATTTTTCGGTCGTGTACTCCCCTCTACCCGCCGGATCAATGCGACTTTGTTGCAGTCTGAGCGACTGAAACCCACATTGATCCCGACGGGAGGGCCGTCCAACGGGAGCGCCACACGAGGGAGGCCGCACATTGAGGAGGTCGCGTGCACACGCAAAAGCGGCACCCACCAGAAGGTGGGTGCCGCTTTCGTAGAGCTGGGTGAAGCTAGATCACTTGATGATCTTCGTGACGCGACCGGCTCCGACGGTACGACCGCCCTCACGGATTGCGAAACGCAGGCCGACGTCCATGGCGACCGGCTGGATCAGCGTGACGGACATCTCGGTGTTGTCACCGGGCATGACCATCTCGGTGCCCTCGGGAAGGGTCACGACGCCCGTAACGTCCGTGGTACGGAAGTAGAACTGCGGGCGGTAGTTGTTGAAGAACGGCGTGTGGCGGCCGCCCTCGTCCTTGGACAGGATGTAGGCGTTGCCCTCGAACTCCGTGTGAGGAGTCGTGGTGCCGGGCTTGATGATGACCTGTCCACGCTCGACGTCTTCGCGCTTGATGCCACGAACGAGGAGGCCGACGTTGTCGCCTGCCTGACCCGAGTCGAGCAGCTTGCGGAACATTTCGATGCCGGTGACGGTGGTCTTGGTCGAGCCGGGGCGGATGCCGACGATCTCGACCTCTTCGTTGACGTTGACCGAGCCGCGCTCGATACGTCCGGTGACCACGGTGCCACGACCGGTGATGGTGAAGACGTCCTCGACGGGCATGAGGAACGGCTTGTCGGTCTCACGGACGGGGTCCGGAACCGAGTCGTCGACGGCCTGCATGAGCTCCAGAACCGACTCGCCCCACTTCTCGTCACCCTCGAGTGCCTTGAGTGCGGAGACCTTGATGACCGGTGCGTCCTCGTCGAACTCCTGCGAAGCGAGGAGCTCGCGGACCTCCATCTCGACGAGCTCGATGATCTCGTCGTCGTCGACCATGTCGGCCTTGTTCAGTGCGACCAGGATGTACGGCACGCCGACCTGGCGGGCCAGGAGCACGTGCTCGCGGGTCTGCGGCATCGGGCCATCGGTAGCTGCCACGACCAGGATTGCGCCGTCCATCTGTGCCGCGCCGGTGATCATGTTCTTGATGTAGTCGGCGTGACCCGGTGCATCGACGTGCGCGTAGTGGCGCTTGTCGGTCTGGTACTCGACGTGGGAGATGTTGATCGTGATACCACGAGCCTTCTCCTCCGGAGCCTTGTCGATCTGATCGAAAGCCGAGGCCTCGTTCAGGTCCGGGAACTTGTCGTGCAGAACCTTGGTGATTGCAGCCGTCAGCGTCGTCTTACCGTGGTCAACGTGACCGATGGTGCCGATGTTGACGTGCGGCTTCGTCCGATCGAACTTCGCCTTCGCCACTGTGTGTCCTCCTGGACTGATCTGTGCGGGCCCCGACGGGCACGCACGCGTATGTGTTGTTACTTATTACAGGTCGAGCGTGGTCCAGCAAACGAAGAGAATTACTCTCCGTTGACCTTCGCGATGATTTCCTTCGCTACGTTCGCGGGAACTTCTGCGTACGAATCGAAGACCATGGAGTAGTTAGCGCGGCCCTGCGTCTTCGACCGAAGGTCTCCGATGTAGCCGAACATCTCCGACAGCGGAACCAGTGCCTTGACGATACGGGCACCGCTGCGTTCCTCCATGGCCTGGATCTGACCACGGCGGGAGTTCAGGTCGCCGATGACCTCACCCATGTAATCCTCGGGCGTGATGACCTCGACGGCCATGACGGGTTCGAGGATGACGGGGCTGGCCTTACGGGCGGCTTCCTTGAACGCTTGTGAGCCGGCGACCTTGAAGGCCATCTCCGACGAGTCGACGTCGTGGTACGCACCGTCGAGCAGTGTGACCTTGACGTTGACCAGCGGGTATCCGGCGAGAACACCGTACTGCATGGCGTCCTGTGCACCGGCGTCGACCGAGGGGATGTACTCCCTGGGCACACGACCACCGCTGACCTTGTTCTCGAACTCGTACGTCGCGCCGTCTTCGCCCTCGAAAGGCTCGAGCTTGATGATGACCTTCGCGAACTGGCCGGAGCCACCGGTCTGCTTCTTGTGCGTGTAGTCGTGCTTCTCGACCGTCTTGCGGATGGTCTCGCGGTACGCAACCTGCGGCTTGCCGACGTTGGCCTCGACCTTGAACTCGCGACGCATACGGTCGACGAGGATGTCGAGGTGGAGCTCGCCCATGCCGCCGATGACGGTCTGGCCGGTGTCCTCGTCCAGCTTCACCGAGAACGTGGGGTCCTCTTCGGCGAGCTTCTGGATGGCTGTTCCCAGCTTCTCCTGGTCGGACTTGGTCTTGGGCTCGATCGAGACCTGGATGACCGGGTCCGGGAAGCTCATGGACTCGAGGATGATCTGGTTCTGCGGATCGCAGAGCGTGTCACCCGTCGTGGTGTCCTTGAGGCCGATGACGGCGTAGATGTGACCGGCAGACGCGGTCGCGATCGCGTTCTCCTTGTTGGAGTGCATCTGGAACAGCTTGCCCAGACGCTCCTTCTTGCCCTTGGTCGAGTTGATGACCTGAGCGCCGGAGTCGACCTTGCCCGAGTACACCCGGACGTAGGTCAGCTTGCCGAAGAAGGGGTGCGTCGCGATCTTGAACGCGAGAGCCGCGAACGGCTCGTCTGCGGACGGCTTGCGAGTGATCTCCTTCTCCTCGTCGCCGACGGCGTGTCCGATGGTCTCGGCAACGTCGAGGGGAGACGGGAGGTAGTCGATGACCGCGTCGAGCATGGGCTGAACGCCCTTGTTCTTGAACGCGGATCCACACAGGATCGGGTACAGCTCGCTGTTGACCGTCATCTTGCGGATGGCGCCCTTGATCTCGTCGATCGTGAGCTCTTCGCCGCCGAAGTGCTTCTCCAGAAGCGCTTCGTCGGACTCGGCCACGGTCTCGAGCAGCTGCGTGCGGTACTCGTCTGCGCGCTCCTTGAGGTTTTCCGGGATCTCCTGGATCTCGTACTTCTCGCCGAGCTTGGTCTCGCCACTCCACACGAGAGCCTTCATCTGCACGAGGTCGATGACGCCCTCGAACTCGTTCTCTGCACCGATGGGCAGCTGGATGACCAGCGGCTTGGCACCGAGACGATCGATGATGGTCTGCACGGTGTAGTAGAAGTCCGCGCCGAGCTTGTCCATCTTGTTGACGAAGCAGATACGCGGCACGTCGTACTTGTCGGCCTGACGCCACACCTGCTCGGACTGCGGCTCGACACCTTCTTTGCCGTCGAACACTGCGACAGCGCCGTCGAGGACGCGGAGCGAGCGCTCCACCTCGACGGTGAAGTCGACGTGACCGGGGGTGTCGATGATGTTGATCTGGTTGTCGTTCCAGAAGCACGTCGTGGCAGCAGAGGTGATCGTGATGCCACGCTCCTGCTCCTGCTCCATCCAGTCCATGGTGGCTGCGCCATCGTGAACTTCACCGATCTTGTAGGAGATACCGGTGTAGAAGAGGATGCGTTCGGTAGTGGTGGTCTTGCCGGCATCGATGTGGGCCATGATGCCGATGTTGCGGACCTTGTTGAGGTCGGTCAGCACGTCCTGTGCCACGAGTTAACCCGCCTTGGTGTTGGAAGAGGTATTGCCTGAGCTGATCAACGCTCCGGCGGCATCGGAAAGTTCCGAATACCGCCCGAGCGAGGAGATCACCAGCGGTAGTGGGCGAACGCCTTGTTGGCTTCGGCCATCTTGTGAGTGTCTTCGCGGCGCTTCACAGCGGCACCGAGGCCGTTGCTGGCGTCGAGCAACTCGTTTGCCAGACGCTCGACCATGGTCTTCTCGCGACGAGCGCGCGAGAACGTGACCAGCCAGCGCAGTGCCAGCGTGGTGGAGCGGCCGGGACGAACCTCGACGGGCACCTGGTAGGTGGCACCGCCGACGCGTCGGCTGCGAACCTCGAGGGCCGGCTTGACGTTGTCGAGTGCACGCTTGAGCGTGACGACGGGGTCGGTGCCGGTCTTCTCGCGAGCCTGCTCGAGCGCCTGGTAGACGATGCGCTCTGCGGTCGACTTCTTGCCGTCGAGAAGGATCTTGTTGACGAGCTGCGTGACCAACGGCGATCCGTAGACCGGGTCGTTGATCAGCGGCCGCTTGGGTGCTGGGCCCTTGCGTGGCATATCAGCTCTTCTCCTTCTTGGCTCCGTAGCGGCTGCGAGCCTGCTTGCGGTTCTTGACACCCTGGGTGTCGAGCGAGCCGCGGATGATCTTGTAACGCACACCCGGGAGGTCCTTCACACGACCGCCGCGAACGAGCACCATCGAGTGCTCCTGCAGGTTGTGGCCCTCACCGGGGATGTACGCGGTGACCTCTACCGAGGTGGTCAGGCGAACGCGCGCGACCTTACGGAGAGCGGAGTTCGGCTTCTTGGGGGTGGTGGTGTACACGCGAGTGCACACACCACGGCGCTGGGGACTGCCCTTGAGGGCAGCGGTCTTCAGTTTCGCGACCTTGTCGGTGCGACCCTTACGGACCAGCTGGTTGATCGTTGGCATAAACCGGCTTTCTTCGTGTCGATAAACAGGGATCTAGCAGTTGGAGCAAGAGAACACTGCTCCTCACCCATGACGTCTCCGCGGGTCTCTTGCACCCCGCGGTCGGGTGTGTCGCATACCCCCACACGTCCAGCCGGTTGCGCGCTCTCGAGACGAACGTGCGCACGGCTGTACCTCGCATAGGCACACAAACGGTCCGGCCAGGCCGGACACGACCCATAACGATACCCGGCGGCGCGGCCTCGGGTCAAAACACCCTTCGCTCTGATACGCAACCTATCTACTCAGGTTGAGTGTGAGGTCTGCCAGCTTCGCTGCGGCCTGGCAGGGATCGGGGTGTGCGACGCCCGGACGGTACTGCACCCACCACCCGAAGATGCCCGCCTGGTCCGCTCCGGCCGACACTCCGCACGAGTCCGGGTCGTTCGGGCGTTGAGCCTGTATTGCCTTGCGGCCCTGCACTGTTGTGTCGCTGACGGTGTACGTCATCTTCTCGTCGGCCGCCCGCTCGGCGGCCAGGGTGCCGGACTCGAACCAGTTGAACGTCACCTTCACGATGCCCGCGGAACCGATCAGATCCCATCGGCAGATCGCTCCGAAGAAGCCACGAGCGATGTCGTCGGCTCCGGTGGCATCGGCGATCTGGTCGTCGGAGACGGCATCGCACTCGGTCAACAACTTGGTGAATTCTTGGTTGCCCGATCCGGCGAAGCTCGCCGGCCGCGCCGTGCCCTCGACCGACTGAGAGCAACCGGCCGCGAGCAGCAGGGTCGCGGCGGCGGCGAAAACCCGTCTCGTCGTACTTGCTCGAGTCTTCATTGTTTGCGCTCCACGGTCAGCTTCGCCAGTTCGTTCCCGACGTCGCACGGCGGGCGCGCCGGGATCTGTTCGGAGTAGGTGACCGACCAATGGAAGAAGTCGTCGCCGAATTGCACACCGATCTCGCACAACGGGCCCTGCTCGGCTTCGAATCCGGGGTTGCCGTCGATGGCGATGTCCTTGGCCGGACGGCCGATCAGTTCGGAACCGGCGCGTTCGCGGCCGATCGGGCTACCGCGGTACCAGGAGAAGCTGACACTCGGTCCGCTGATGGCCACGGTTTCCCATTGACAGCCGACGGAGTTGCGGGTGACTTGGGCAAACGGTCCGGCACCGAACGCGGCCTGCACCTCGGCGTCGCTGATCGATCCGCATTCGCCGAAGAACGGGCCGGGCTCGTACGCGGCCTTGCTCGTCGACGGCTCGGGCGCGGTATCGGCGGCGTCGGTATCCGAGCCACCGCAACCTGCGATCAGCGCGGCGACCGCGGTGATCACCAGTGTCACTCGCTTCATGCCGTCCTTCGCGTGCTGGTCCGATGCTGCAGTTCGCGTCGCACCGAACCTACCAACCGAACAGGGCAGCGGTCATGTGCCGTGCACAGCGCGTCCTTGGACGTACACACCCACGATGGCCGGCTCTCGCATGGCCATCAGCAGGGCGAACAGGGTCTGGTCCCGGGCCAGCTCGGGGTCCTCGGCCCGCACGCCATGGTCGATGGCCGCAGCCAGCTGCGGCCACGCGTCGGGATCGACGACGACGAAGTCCGCCTCTTTCCCCACGTCGAAGTTGCCGATGCGCTCCTCCATGTCGAGAGCGCGTGCCCCGGCGAGCGTTCCGGTGAACAACAGTTCGGCCGGATGCAGCGACAGGCCTGCGTCTCCCGGTTCGGAGATGTGCACCTTGAACGCGTCGGCCAGTACCTGCGGGAGCAGCCACTCGTCACCGCCTCCGAAGTCGGACCCGATGGCGATGGTCACCCCGGCGGCGACGGTTCTCTTCCACGGCATCGTGCCCGAGCCCAGGAACTGCTGCGAGGTGGGGCAGTGCGCGATGGACGTACCCGTCTCTGCCAACCTCGTCAGTTCCGCGTCTTCGCAGTGCACCGCGTGCGCCAGAATCGACCGTCGACCCAGCAGGCTCTTGCCACCTACCTGCGAGCCCGGCAGGAACTTGCCGTCGTAGGTGTCCAGGTAACTCTCGACCTGGTACGCACCCTTGGTGGCGTCGATCTCGCCGGTGCCCGGTCGGTTGTTCTCGTTGAGGTGCGTGTGGAAGTAGACGCCTCTGCCGCGTACGGAGTCGTAGAGCTCGCCGAGGTTCCTCAGCGTGTCCGTCGTTACCGACAGTGAAAAACGCGGTACGACGGCGACGTGCAGCATCGCCGTGTCGACGTCGCCGGTATCGGCGGCGTGCCACTTCTCTATCTCCTCGGACACCAGGCGGATCGCCTCGTCCTCACTTGTGATCAGTGCGTGCGCCGACGCGGGGCCGGTGGTCTGGATCCCGCGACCACTGACGATGCGTAATCC
>CAFBLX010000049.1_pt1 | contig 15239 bp, 13 predicted proteins | sample 7268311 | NCBI WGS metagenome assembly CAFBLX01 (sample SAMEA6814046, study PRJEB35770) | freshwater metagenome | biome: Freshwater; feature: Freshwater reservoir; material: water | place: Czech Republic | collected 2017-05-23 | depth 30m m | reverse complement strand
GTGCTCAATGCACGCTTTGCGATCAATGCCTCCAACGCACGATGGGGCTCGCTCTACGACGCCCTCTACGGAACGGACGCCATTCCCGAGACCGACGGAGCCGAGAAGGGCACGAGCTACAACAAGGTCCGCGGAGACAAGGTCATCGCGTTCGCGCGTGACTTCCTGGACGAGGCATTGCCGCTGAGCTCCGGCTCGCACGTCGGGACCACCGGATACGTCGTCGACGCCGCGTCGCTGACGGTGACGTTGGCCGACGGCAGCACCGTCGGCCTGAAGGATCCGTCCCAGCTGTTGGGCTACCAGGGCACACCCGATGCGCCGACGGCAATCTTGTTCGTGCACAACGGTTTGCACTTCGAGATCCAGATCGACCCCGAGAGCCCGATCGGCAAGACCGACGGAGCGGGCGTCAAGGACGTGCTCCTCGAGTCGGCTGTCACCACGATCATGGACTTCGAGGATTCGGTCGCCGCAGTCGATGCCGACGACAAGGTTCTGGGCTACCGCAACTGGCTCGGTCTGATGAAGGGCGATCTCACCGAGGAGGTCTCCAAGGGCGGTAAGACGTTCACTCGCGCGATGAACAGGGACCGCACCTACACCTCGGTCGACGGTTCCGAGCTGACGCTGCACGGTCGTTCGCTGCTGTTCGTCCGCAACGTCGGCCACCTGATGACCTCCGACGCGATCCTCGACGCCGAGGGCAACGAGGTTCCCGAGGGCATTCTCGATGCACTGTTCACCTCGCTCGCCGGTCTGCACTCGTTGACTCCGGACAACGTGCTCTCGAACTCGCGTACGGGCTCGCTCTACATCGTCAAGCCGAAGATGCACGGACCGGACGAGGTCGCCTTCACCGCCGAACTGTTCGGCCGCGTCGAGCAGGTCCTCGGCCTGCCCACCAACACGCTCAAGGTCGGCATCATGGACGAGGAGCGCCGCACGACGGTCAACCTCAAGGCCTGCATCCAGGCCGCGTCCGAGCGGGTCGTGTTCATCAACACCGGCTTCCTCGACCGCACCGGCGACGAGATTCACACCTCGATGGAGGCAGGGCCCGTCGTTCGCAAGGGAGCGATGAAGGGCGAGAAGTGGATTGCCGCCTACGAGGACTTCAATGTCGACACCGGGCTGGCGGCCGGCTTGCAGGGCAAGGCGCAGATCGGCAAGGGCATGTGGGCCATGCCCGATCTGATGCACGACATGCTCGAGCAGAAGATCGGCCACCCCAAGGCCGGCGCGAACACTGCGTGGGTTCCCTCCCCCACCGCAGCGACCCTGCACGCCTTGCACTATCACAAGGTCGACGTGTTCGCCCGTCAGCACGAGATCGCGAAAGCCAAGCGCGCCACCGTCGACGAGATCCTCGAGATCCCTCTCGCGCCGTCCACCGACTGGACCGACGAGGAGAAGCAGAACGAACTCGACAACAATTCGCAGTCCATCCTCGGTTATGTCGTGCGCTGGATCGACCACGGTGTCGGATGCTCCAAGGTGCCCGACATCAACGACATCGCTCTCATGGAAGACCGTGCGACGCTGCGCATTTCGAGCCAGTTCATCGCGAACTGGTTGCGGCACGGCATTGTCACCGAGGAGCAGGTGCGCGAATCGCTGAAGCGAATGGCACCGGTGGTCGACCGGCAGAACGCGTCCGATCCGACGTACAAGCCGTTGGCACCCGATTTCGACACCAACATCGCCTTCCAGGCTGCGAGTGATCTGATCTTCCAGGGCACGAGCCAGCCCAACGGGTACACCGAGCCGATCCTGCATCGTCGCCGACGGGAGTACAAGGCCGTCAACGCCTGAAGGACTTGTCGACCACGTGGGTGAACACCGGAACTCAGGGCGCGGACGTTCCATAGCCGCCGGGCCCGTGATCGTCGTACTGACGATCGCGGTCCTGGTGGCAGCCGTGTTCGGATGGTTTGCGCTGCGTGATCGAATTTCGGATCAGGGGATCGAGGCAGCCGACACCTGCGTGGAGGGACCGGCCGTCCTCACCGTGGCGGCCGACCCCGACATCTCCGCCGCGATCGAACAGCTGGCAACACGATTCGACGCGACCGCCCCGGTAATTCGCGATCACTGTGTAACAGTAGAGGTTCGAGCCATCGCGTCCGATGCGGTGCGGGCGGCACTGAACTCCGGCGCCGACAACTGGGATGTCGGTGCGCTCGGCGCTCGTCCAGGTCTGTGGATACCCCAGTCCTCGGCAGACGTCGAGGCCGTCGTAGACCGTGGAGCCATCGACGGTACGCCGCGGCCCGTCGCATCGAGTCCGATCGTCCTCGCTGCACCGGGCGCGGTGGCCGACGCCGTCGTCGCTGCAGGCTCTAGCTGGGCAGATCTGATACGACTGCAACGCGACCCGCAGGCTCTCGGACTCCCCGAGTGGGGTGGGCTTCGACTCGCCGTGCCGTCCGGCTCCGACACCGGCGCGAGCACTCTTGCGGTCACGGCCATCGCGGCAGGCGTACGCGGTGACCCGACCACCGCACTCACCGTCGATGAGGCCTCCTCGACGCCACTGGTGTCGGCGATGTCGGAGTTGGCGGTGACCGATACCGGCGCTGCCGCAACCTCGGCCTCCACCACGTACGACGCCCTCGCGGCGCTCGAGAATGCTGCAGGCCCCGACGCCGCCGTCCACGCGGTCCCGGTCACCGAACAGCAACTCGCGTCGACCGATTCCTCGACGCTGACCGCCGTTCGCCCACAGGGTGCAACGCCTGTCGCCGATCATCCGGCGGTCGTGCTCTCCGGTGACGAGACCTCCACCCGAGCAGCCGCGGCATTCGTGGATTTCGTTCGTCAGCCCGACGGTACGCAGACACTCCTGGACGCGGGATTCAGCGTGGACGAGCCCCAGGACGCGGGCATCGTCGCCCCACCATCGGGGCCGGTTGCCGACGCTCTGCTCGCTGTGCTTCGCAATCCGGTTCTGCCCCGCCGTGCCACTGTTCTACTCGACGTGTCCGAGTCGATGCGCACCACCGAAGGCGGTGCGACGCGGCTGCAGAACACTGTTCGCGCACTGAGCGAGCAGTTCCGACGAGTCCCCGACGCCACCGAACTCGGTCTGTGGAGTTTCAGCGAAGACCTGAACAACTCGCTGCCCTTCCGGGTGGATGTCCCGACCGGACCGATGACAGTTCCCGTCGGGACCACTCCGAGGCGCTCCGCCCTCGATGCGACCGCTGAGGCGTTGACGCCGGCAACCGGCTCGTTCACGTACGCGTCCGTCCTCGTCGCGTATCTCGACGCCGTGGCCGGTTACGTCCCCGGCCGCGTCAATTCGGTCGTGCTGATCACGGACGGCCCGGACGACTCACCCTTGTCGGCGGACGAGCTACTCACCGAACTGACATCGGCGTCCGATCCGGCGCGGCCGGTCGCGGTGAACGTCGTGCGCATCGGCGACGGCAGCCCTGCCCCCGTGTTCACCGACATCGCAGCTCGCACCGGCGGCACCGTGGACACGGTCCCGACATCGGATTCCCCAGACCTCCTCGATCGACTCGGAAAGTTGCTGTACTAGAACATGTCTCGTGTACTTTTTGTCGGCGTCTTCCTACTCCTCGTCACGCTCTTCCTGCACTGGCGGTTTCTCTCCGTAACGAGGGCACCGGCACGTGTCGGACGCCCTGCAGATCTGTTGCTGATACTTCTGTGGTTGTGCGCGGTGGTCGGCTTCGGCAGCGGCGTCGAGTTCGATCCGTCCTGGGCCCGTGGCCCGGCTTTCCTCGGCCTGACCTGGTTGGCGGTGGTGTTGTATCTGTTCCTCGGCACGGTCCTCGTTGCTCTTATCTGCACCGTCGTGCGGGTGATGTTCGCGCTGTCGCATCGTGATTCGACTGCTGTTCGGCTGCGCATATCGCGGGTCGGCTCCGTCGTCGTGGCTCTCGTCAGCGTCGTCGCAGTGGGGTACGGCCTCGTCGAAGCCGCCTCGCCTCGTGTCACACGCACCCAGGTTGCGCTCGACCGGTTGCCGGCCGAATTCGACGGTCTGCGAGTGGCATTGGTGTCCGATATTCACGCCGGACCGTCTCGCGGTGCGGGCTTCGTGCGCACGGTCGTGGATTCGGTCAACGCGCAGCAGCCTGATGTCGTGCTGCTCGACGGCGATCTCATCGACGGGACAGTGGAGTTGGTCGGAGAAGACCTCGAGCCGCTGCGCGACCTCGAAGCCCCTCTCGGGGTCTTCGCTGTCAGCGGCAACCACGAGTTCTACGCGGGCGACGGCGGAGAGTGGCTCGACTTCTGGTCGACCCTCGACATCGACGTGTTGCGCAACGAGCGCACGACGATCACCCGTGATGGCGTTGCCATCGATATCGCCGGCATCAACGACGCCACTGCCCCGGAACCGTACGAACCGAATCTCGGCGCTGCGCTCGACGGCATCGACCCGGATCGCTTCGTGCTGTTGATGGCTCATCAGCCCAAGCAGGCTGTGGAGGCCTCCGAGCTGGGCGTGGACATGCAGGTGTCCGGACACACTCACGGCGGGCAGATCTGGCCGATCCGCTATCTGGTGCCGCTCCAGCAGCCCAGTGTCGAGGGGCTGGACACGATCGGTGACACCACGCTCTACACCACCCCCGGTGCAGGCGCGTGGGGTCCGCCGGTGCGCGTGGCAGCCCCGCCCGAGATCGCGATGCTCGAACTCACGCGGGGCTGACCATCTGCCCGTCCATCGGGCGAACAGCAGGTCAGGCGAACGCCTCGATCGGCGGGCAGGAACACACCAGGTTGCGGTCGCCGTGCGCGCCGTCGATCCGCCGGACCGCGGGCCACACCTTCGGTCGGTCGTAGCCTGCGGGGTACGCCGCGAGTTCCCGCGAGTACGGGTGGTTCCAGTCGGCGACGAGGCATTGCGCCGTGTGCGGAGCGCCGCGCAACGGGTTGTCCTCTACGGTCCACTCGCCGGAGCCGACGCGGTCGATTTCCCTGCGGATGGAGATCATCGCGTCGCAGAATGCGTCGATCTCCTCCAGATTCTCGCTCTCGGTCGGCTCGACCATCAGGGTCCCCGGCACCGGGAAGCTCATCGTCGGCGCGTGGAAGCCGTAGTCCGCCAGTCTCTTCGCCACGTCGTCGACGGTGACGCCGGTGTCCTTGGTCAGACCTCGCAGATCGAGGATGCACTCGTGCGCCACCATGCCGTTGTCGCCGGTGTAGAGCACGGGGAAGTACTCGTCGAGGCGGCGCGCGATGTAGTTGGCCGACGCGATGGCGGTCAAGGTCGCCCGGCGCAGCCCCTCCGCGCCCATCATCGCGATGTATGCCCACGTGATCGTCAGGATCGACGCGCTTCCGTACGGTGCGCCCGCAACGGTCGGACCGTCGCCCAGTTGCGGTGCCAGCGGGTGGCCGGGCAGGTACGGCTGCAGATGCGAACGGACGCCGATGGGTCCGACGCCGGGACCGCCACCGCCGTGCGGGATGCAGAAGGTCTTGTGCAGGTTCAGGTGACTGACGTCTCCGCCGAAACGACCCGGCCGAGCCAACCCGACCAGAGCGTTGAGGTTGGCACCGTCGACGTACACCTGTCCACCCGCGTCGTGCACCGCGGCACAAATATCGGATATCTCGTGCTCGTACACACCATGGGTGGAGGGGTAGGTGATCATGATGGCGGCGAGGGTGTCGGCGTGCTCGGCGATCTTGGCCCGCAGGTCGTCGACGTCGACGTCTCCGTTCGGTCGGCACGCAACCACGACGACGCGCATCCCGACCATCACCGCGGAGGCGGCGTTGGTGCCGTGTGCGCTCGACGGGATCAAGCAGACCGTGCGACCGGTGTCGCCGTTGGCCTGGTGGTATCGGCGGATCGCAAGTAGTCCCGCGTACTCGCCCTGGCTTCCTGCATTGGGCTGCAGGCTGACCGCGTCGTAGCCGGTGATGTCGACGAGCCATTGTTCGAGGTCGGCGATCACCCGGAGTAGTCCGGGGACGTCGGTCGACGGCGCGAACGGGTGTTGGCGCGCGAACTGAGGCCAGGTGATCGACTCCATTTCAGCGGTCGCGTTCAACTTCATCGTGCACGATCCCAGCGGGATCATGCTGCGGTCGAGGGCGATGTCCTTGTCCGACAGCGCGCGAAGGTAGCGCAGCATGGCTGTCTCGGTGCGGTAGCGCGTGAAGGCGGGATGCGTCAGGTACTCGGACGTGCGGGCACAATCGGCCGGGACGGACTCGGCTCCCGGGCCGGCGGGCTCGGCACCGAATGCAGCGAGCACATCGACGATGTGAGCCTCCGTGGTTGCCTCGTCACAGGCGATCGCGACGTGATCGTCGTCGACCGGTCGGAGGTTGATACCGCGTTGTTTGGCGGCATCGACGACGGTGTGGGCCGCGCCGGGGACCGCGGCGAGCACGGTATCGAAGAACTCGGCATGCACCACGTCGATGCCCGCAGCCTGCAACCCTGCTGCGACGGTTCGAGCACGGGTGTTGACGCGAAGTGCGATCGCGCGCAGCCCATCCGCGCCGTGGTAGCTGGCGTACATCGCGGCCACGATGGCCAACAGCACCTGGGCGGTGCAGATGTTGGAGGTCGCCTTCTCACGGCGAATGTGCTGCTCGCGCGTCTGCAGGGCCAAGCGGTAGGCCCGATGTCCGTCTGCATCGACGGACACTCCGACCAACCGCCCGGGCAGCTGGCGCGAGTGCCCGGAGCGCACTGCGAGATAACCGGCATGCGGACCGCCGTACCCCATCGGAACCCCGAAGCGCTGGGTGGTTCCGAAGCAGACGTCGGCACCGATTTCGCCGGGCGCGGTCACCAGGGTGGCGGCCAGCAGATCGACCCCGACTGCAACCAGCGCACCGCGCTCGTGTGCTGCCTCGATCGTGGCGGTGTGGTCCACCAGACGGCCTGATGCTCCCGGCAGCTGCGCCAGCACTCCGAAGAAGTCGCCTTCGGGCAGGCCGTCGGCGAGGTCGGCGTACACCAGCTCGATCCCGAGCGGTTCGGCGCGCGTAGCGAGCACGGCTTTGGTCTGCGGGAAAATATCCGAATCGACGACGAGGCGGGGTGACTTCGAGCCTCGGTTGGCGCGACGCATGAGCGTCATGGATTCGGCTGCGGCAGTGGACTCGTCGAGCATGGAGGCATTCGCGACATCCATACCGGTCAGGTCCGACACCATCGTCTGGAAATTGAGCAGTGCCTCGAGTCGGCCTTGACTGATCTCGGGCTGATAAGGGGTGTAGGCGGTGTACCAGGCCGGATTCTCCAGGATGCCGCGCGTGAGCACCGGAGGCGTCAGGGTGTCGTAGTAGCCCAGGCCGATCATCGAGGTGGCCACCGTGTTGCGGCCGGCGAGATCGGCCAGCGCGGCCAGCGCATCGTGCTCGCTCAGAGCAGGCGGCAATGTCGCCAGGCCATCGGGAACCCCGTCGACGACGGTATCGAGAATGGACTCGGGAACAGCCTTGCGGGCCAGCTCGTCGAGGCTGTCGACACCGATTGCGTCGAGAATGCGGGCCAGTTCGGTGGTGTCGGGGCCGATGTGTCTGTCGACGAAAGCCGATGCGGTCGAAGTCATTCGGTCGGTCACGGTCTACTCCCAGGGGTCCCAAAACAAGGCGTCGGACGGCCGGGGCATACGCGCCGACCGCTCCTCCCCCTCTGTCGTGTGCTCGCTGACGCGTGCGCCTGAGAGATTCGGTAGAACACGGCGCGCTGACGTGCGCGCACCGGCACCTTTCCCCTTGGGCGGGTGGGTGCTCCCACCACTTTCCAGAGTTGTCGAAGCCCACACGGTCCGTGTGCCTGAGAGATTGACGGGGAGGTATTGCTCCTTCGGCGTCCGAGACTGGATGCCTCGGAACTCTCCCGCGCAGGCGCGACGGTGAGAAGTCTAGCCGGTCTTACGACTCGCGCGATTCTTGCGGCGGGACGCCAGTTCGTCTTCGGGGCTCGGCTGGCTCTCTCCGCCGTCTGCTCGCTCGGCCGGGAAGTCGGCGATGGTGCCGGTGAGCTCGCGCATCGCGCCGTTGACGGCGATACCGAAGACGCCCTGCCCGCCCTGCAGCAGGTCGACTACTTCCTCGGCCGACGTGCACTCGTAGACGGTGGTGCCGTCGGAGAACAGGGTGATGTTGGCGAGGTCGCCCACGCCACGCTGGCGCAGGTGATCCACCGCGACGCGGATGTTCTGCAACGAGATTCCGGTGTCGAGTAGGCGCTTGACGATCTTGAGGACCAGCATGTCCTTGAACGAGTACAGCCGCTGGCTGCCCGAACCTGCTGCGCCTCGGATGGACGGTACGACCAGGCCCGTACGAGCCCAGTAGTCGAGTTGCCGATAGGTGATGCCGGCAATCTGGCACGCGCTGGGTACGCGGTATCCGACGAGTTCGTCGGGCACCGAATCGTCGGGGAACAGGCCGGGTTGAATGTCCTGCGACTGTGCGACAGGGCGATTCGACGCCTCGTCGGGGGTCTCGACCCGAGCATCGGCTGCGGACGCGTCCTCTGTCCGGCTTGCGGCGTCGGATTCTCGACTGCCGTGATGCTGCTGCGGCTGATCTCCCACTGACTGCTCCCTCTCGGATGTCTCACTGCGTTCGGATCCAGTCAGTACTGGGATCCGTCCGAAGCGCGCCTGAACGCCTCGGTGTACTCGCGTGAAGTCATACCGTGTACCAGGGCCAGACTACGCCTCGGCGGCAACCGAAGAGGCGTGAACTGCGTCGGTCCGGACTGCGCCGGCGATGAACTTCACTGGCACGAACGTTATGGGGGCGATCGACCAGATTCAACGCAACGCGCCGTAAACCTGAACCTAAAGTTGAGGTTGAGACTATTCCGTTACCCGTCGGTGGCCTTGAAGTCGTCCGGCGACACCGATTCGAGGAATTCCTTGAACTTCTCCACCTCGTCCTCCCGCTCGTCCGGCATCAGCAGGCCGGCCTCGGCGAGCACAGGCTCCTCCGCATAGATCGGGACTCCGGCACGGAGCGCGATGGCAACCGAATCCGACGGCCTCGCCGACACGCGGATGTCCTTGTCGAATACGAGATCGGCGTAGAAGGTGCCTTCCTGGAGGTCCACGATGCGCACCTCCTTGAGCTCGTGCCCCAACGCAGAGATCAGGTTCTTCACCAGATCGTGCGTCAGCGGCCGAGCCGGCTGCACACCTTGCTGCTCCAAAGCTATTGCGGCAGCTTCGGTTTGGCCGATCCAAATCGGGAGGTACCTATCTCCGTCGGATTCACGCAGCAGCAACACGGGCTGGTTCTGCGGCTGTTCGACACGAATACCGACCACACGCATTTCACTCATCGTGTCCACCTCACACCTCGAGAAATCTTCGCTGGTCGTCGCTGGTCCAGCTCACCAGAACCGAGTCTATTGGAATCCGAACCGGCGCGAGCGAACCTCACCGGTCGAGCGCACCACGCACCGCTGCTTTGACCAGACACGTATGCAAGGTCAACGACAGAGCTGCCAATTCCCGGATCATCTCTTCGGCACGATCACGTGCACCGGCATCGCGCCCCTTGGCGACCGGCCCGGCGATCTGAGCGACGAGACCCGCTTCGCGGTCCGCCGCGAGCTTGAACGCACGGAGGTGACGAACCTCGAGCCCGAACTGCAACATCGCGTGCGCGGTACGAGCGAGCGTGACGGCACCGTCGTCGTAGAACCCGGCCTGCCCGGGAGTGATCAGACCGCTGCGCAGCAACTCGGTCAGGAAGGCGTCGTCGATGCCGGCCTGAGCCAGTAGATCTGCCTTGCTGATGCGGACCTCGCGATCGGGCAGGAACTCCTCCGGCGAGACTTCACCGGCCGCGATCGTCAACGACCGTGGGCGCTTGACCGAGGCGTCTGCTCTCTCGACGGTTGCAACGCCGTGGTCGATCGCTTCGAGTTGTTCCTTGATCACCTTCAGCGGCAGGTACTGATCACGCTGAGCGGTGAGCACGAACCGCAGCCGTTCGCAGTCCGCGATCGAGAAACGCCGATAGCCCGACGGAGTGCGCTCCGGAGAGATCAGACCCTCGGCTTCGAGGAATCTGATCTTCGAGATAGTCACGTCGGGAAAGTCGGGCCGGAGTCGATCGAGGACGGAGCCAATCGACATCCCCCCGCTGGACTGCTGCCCGACGGCGGTCACTGGCTTCCTGCACCCGCAGACGACTCGCCGACTGCAGATCCATTGCCGCCACGCGGCCCGGTGAGGAAGACCAGACGGAACTTGCCGATCTGCACCTCGTCACCGTTGGCGAGCACGGCGGAGTCGACCGGCTCACGGTTGACGTAGGTGCCGTTGAGGCTGCCCACGTCGACGACCTGGAAGTCGTCCTCGTCCTGGCGGAACTCTGCATGTCGACGGCTCACGGTGACGTCGTCGAGGAAGATGTCGCTGTCGGGGTGACGACCGGCCGACGTGGTCGGCTGGTCGAGCAGGAATCGGGATCCGGCGTTGGGACCACGCTTGACGACGAGCAGGGCAGCTCCGACAGGCAAGCCCTCGACACCCGATACCGGAGCTTCGGTGCTCTGGGCGGTAGCGGAGTTGTCCAGCTCCTGGAGGAAATCGGCGCGGAAGACCGAGGTGGTCTCGGCCGGCGACTCCCCGTAGTTGCTGTCGTTGTCGTTCTGGCTCACCGTTACTCCTTCTCAGTCCGTTGACCCGGGCAACGATCACCTCGGGTAACGCAGTACATGGTCTTCACTTCTGGTTCTGCTGGCGTTCGGTGGTGCGTTTCGGTTCCTCGGTGCGTGGCGGACCACTCACCATGCGCGACCTTCGCCCCGACAGGCTGTTCGCTCGGTGTCGACCGTACCCTGCGCGCCGAGGACCTGTGGTCGGTTGGCCGGTGTGTACGGCCCTTCGTCACTCAGCTGTGATGAGAGCATATCCGGCGGCATCGAGCATCGGTGCCAGCGCCGCGTCCAATGCCTCCGAGGATGCGACCTCGAGCTCGATCAGCCACCCGCCGGTGTACGGTCCGGAGTTCACCTTCTCGGGTTCGGAATCCAGATCTTCGTTCACGGCAACGACTTTGGCCGTGAGAGGACTGAACACGTCGGACACGCTCTTGGTCGATTCCACTTCACCGAGAGACTCGCCCGCGGTGACGCTGTCACCGATCGCCGGAAGCTGAACGAACACGACGTCGCCCAACTGAGTCTGGGCGTAGTCGGTGATACCGATTCGAACCGTCGCAGGCCCCGTCCGCTGCACCCACTCGTGCTCGGGGGTGTAAAGCAGATCAGCTGGTGTGTCGATGTCGCTCAACGCGGCATTCCCTTCCATCGTGCCCGGGGCGAGCGGGCGATCAGTTTCCGGGCTGAGCGTATTGACGTGGGCGCGGATCCCGCAAGGCGGAGACCGTGACCTGGTCCGATCGCTCGACTCGCGAGCTCGCCCCGTTGCGGGCGACCGTGTCGATCACCCCTCCCGGAATGTTCAGTGCAGCTTCCAGAGTCGCCGGATCTCCGATGGCAGTGAAGGTGTAGGGAGCGCGTAGTTCTCGGCCGTCCACCACGACTCGGCCGGCCGGTCCGGCCATCCACGAATCCACACCGATGCGGACGGCGACCCCACCACCGTCGATCTGCAACGCCTCGGCACCGGCGGCCCGCAGCTCCTGCAACGCGTCGAGCAGAACCTCTGCTCCGACGCCGGCGTCGGTGTCGTCGATCGTCAACGTGACGCCGGGTCCTCGGGCCGCCACGGTGCCGATCTGAATGGACAACGCGGACAATCTTTCCTGGGCTTCCGCCACCGCGGCGTCCGACCCGGAACCGGACTGCCGGAGGGTGGCGAGCGTGCCTTGAAGCGCGCTGATCTCGTCGCGGATCGACGCCTCGCGTCGCGTCAGGGAGTCCAACACCACCAAAAGGTCCTCGGGCCGCGAGTTCTCCAGATTGCCCGACGTGCTCGTTTCCCGCACCTGTGTCGCGATTCCGATTCCGAGGGCACACATCAACACGAGAGCGAGAATGCCGAACCACGTGCGCTGTCCACGTCGGGTGCGCCGACCGTGCCGTCCGGGGCCTGCGTTCATCGGTCAGGCACCGAAAAGCCGTCGGCGCAACGCAGCGGCGTTGCCGAAGATACGTATTCCGAGCACGACGACGATGGCGGTGGACAGTTGCGTTCCGACTCCGAGCTGATCGCCGAGCCACACGATGAGCGCCGCGACGAGGACGTTGAAGACGAAGGACACGACGAACACCTTGGCGTCGAAAATGCCGTCGAGAAAGGCGCGCACGCCGCCGAACACTGCATCGATAGCGGCCACGACGGCGATCGGCAGGTATGGGGCGACGACTGCTGGAACTCGAGGCCCGGCGACGAGACCGATCACGACTCCGACGACGAGCGCGACCAATGCTGCGAGCGCGAATCCGGCGCGGCCGGTGGCGGCGGGCTCGGTGCCGCCGGGCACCTCGGGACCGGGGCTGCCGGAGTCGGATGCCTCGACGTCCGGGACGTCACTCGCCGTCATCGTGGGGCCACCTCCTTCGCCTCGAACGACTCCCTGGCGACGGCCGGCCCGAACTCGAGATCGGTGGCAGGCCGTACCGAGAAACCGACACCGTAGAGCTGAGCGACCGTGCTCATGCGCAGGTATGCATCGCTGACGGCGAACTGCACCTGAATGCGCTGCGGTGGACCGATCGCATCGATGTCGTAGGGCGAGGTGATCGGGCGATTGTCGAGCAGCATCGCGCCGCCTGCCTGTCTGATCGTCACGTTCGGCCCGACTCGATTGCCGTCGACGGACACCGCTTCGGCGCCGCTGGCCCACAGGGAGTTGACGACGGCAGCGATGTCGCGGTCGAGAACGGTTGCGCCGGAACCGGTACGGACCGATCTGTTGGATGCACCGCCTGCGGCAGGTTCTGTCACGACGACCGACAAGCCGGGACCGGTCACCGAGTCGATACCGGCCGCCGACTCGACCGCATCGAGACGGTCCAGGAGCTCGCTCCCGGCAGCATCGGACTGGAGCGCGCGATCACGCTCGGTCGATACCTGGGCTGCGAGTTCGTCCCTCGTGACGTCCAGTTCGGCCTCACGCTCCTGGGCAGCACGCACTGCAGCAGAGGCGTCGGCACTGGCCCGGTCGATCTCCGCCGCGTCGGAGGCCAGCTGCGACATCGCGACCCCGAAGACCACTCCGACAGCGACGGCACCGGTGATCAGCCAGAGGACAGGCGGCACCCTCGGGTTACGCACGTGGTGCGCCGACCGTTCGACGGCGGCGGCTGCGTAACCCGGATCGAGGTGATCCGTCAACAGCGATGTGAGCAGTGACGGAGTCGGGTTCCTCTTCGGTCGTGCTGGTGGCTGCACCGTCACCTGCCCGGTGCGGAGGTGGGCGCGATCGCTCGCGCGACGGCCACTGCCTTGCCGAGGTACAACGCACCGGTCCACGTGTACAGCACCGTCCCCCAGATCAGGAGCGCGTAACCGAGGGGCCCAGCGGCGTGGGCCACGGAACCGGTGCCCACGGAGACCAACAGCACCGGCAGCGCGATCATGACCACGAACGTGGCTGCCTTCCCGAGATAGATCACGTCCGGAGGCGGGAGGGAGCGACGTCGGTAGACGAACATGGTCAGGCCGAGAACCGCGTCTCGCCCGATCAGGATGGCAGCGACCCACCACGGGATGATGCCGCGCACCACGAATCCGACCAGCGTGCTGACGACGTACAGGCGATCGACGAGCGGGTCGAGAATCGCCCCCAGCCGCGACGACTGCCCGAGCAAACGCGCGAGTTTTCCGTCGAGCCAGTCGGTGCCGCCGCTGACGAGCAGAATGACCAGCGCCCAGCCGTCTGCCTGGGGGCCGAGAAGAAGAAACAAGAACAGCGGAACGCCGGCGAGTCGCACGGCACTGAGCAGGTTGGGAACAGTTGCGATCCGATCCGTTACCTCGAGTTCGCTCTTGTCCGTCACCGCTCACCTCCTGTCGCCTCGGGCGTCGTGGCAGCCGGCGCGAGCGCACCGGCGGTTCGAGGCCACGTTAGCGCCACGCGAACACCGGCTGCTCGAAGTCCGCGACCCGGGTGTGTCGACCGCGAAGGACCACTTCACGAAACTGGTGCACTATCGCACCCGTGGGAGCATGGATGGCACCGGTTCGGAACGGCCACCGAATCACGGGTCGGGGCGACTCGGGGATCGTGACGAATTCCGCATCGACATCGAGTTCGGCCTCGGTCACCTCGAACACTTCGGCCACCTCGTCGGCACTGGGCTGCAGCGACGACGAGTACTCACCCACCCACACCACGAACGGTGTGATGACGTATCCCGAACGGGTGACGTAATCGTCGAGGCGCCCGAGTACCTCCCCGGGGTCGGTGCGAATGCCCAACTCTTCCTGGAGTTCACGCAGGCAGGCCTGTGCCGGGGTTTCGCCCGGATCGACTCCGCCACCAGGTAGCGCGTACTGACCCGGGTGAGCGCGCAATCGGCTCGGCCGTCTGGTCAACAGCAGGCGATGGTCTCCGCGCTCCCCGCCGACCGCCAGAGCAACAGCTGCGTGGCGCAGACCGTCGGCATCTGCTGTCCGAAACTCGAAGTGGCCGAGTGCGCGCTCCATCGAGTCGCGGCCGAGGCAGTCGCTCGACTCGTCGCTACGCGCCATGAGTACCCACCGATTCGATTGCCGTCACGCGGAATCCGCGAGACGCGCGGCCGGAGGAAGGAGTTCGTCGGCGGACGCGGGCCAGGCCAGTGCGTGCTCGGCCAACCCGGCGAGTTGCTCCACTTGTGTTCGACACCAGGGCGATACATCGATTCGGTCTGCGAGCACGTCGGCCGAGAATTCGGCCCAGGACACCCACCGCGTTTCGTCGACCTCGTCAGGATCCGGGTCGAGTGTCGCGTCGTCGCCGACCGTCACTCGGTAGACGGGGCAGATCTCGTTCTCGACTATCCCGTTGTCCATCACAGCGCGGTACCTAAAATGCGGCAGCACCAGTTCCGCGGACCGTGCCTGCAGACCCAGCTCTTCGCCGATGCGCCGGAGCACTGCCGACTCCAGGTCCTCGCCGGGTGCTGGATGTCCACAACAACTGTTCGTCAACACGCCGGGCCATGTCGTCTTGCTCGACGCCCGTCGCGTGAGCAACACGGCACCGTCCTCACGCACCACGTAGCTGGAGAACGCCAGGTGCAGCGGGGTCTGTTCGGTGTGCACCGTGGTCTTGTCCTGGGTGCCGACGGCGCGGCCTTCGTCGTCGAGCAG
>CAFBLX010000048.1_pt1 | contig 15262 bp, 12 predicted proteins | sample 7268311 | NCBI WGS metagenome assembly CAFBLX01 (sample SAMEA6814046, study PRJEB35770) | freshwater metagenome | biome: Freshwater; feature: Freshwater reservoir; material: water | place: Czech Republic | collected 2017-05-23 | depth 30m m | reverse complement strand
TGTGGTACGAGACGATCCGCGTCGGCCCGGGGATCAAGGGCCGCAGCACTGTGGCGACCGTGACGACGCCGTCGCCCTGCTGGTCGGTAGTCCTGTAGAGCACCTGGCTGCCTGTGATCGGCGTCGGCTGGGTGGGGGTACGGAACGTCATGGGCCTCGACCGCAGCACCGTTCCCGGGGAGACGTCCAGGCCGCCGTCCCAATCGTAGAACGGATCATCCGCTGGAACCGGCGAGCCGGGTCCCGGATCTGCTTGTGCAACAGGGACACTCACGAGCGTCGCGGACCCGAGAAGTAGCACGACGGAGGCAATCAGCCTCAACGCAAACCCTCTACCAGCTGGTGACATGCAACAAATTAAACCCCCGCGAGATCGAAGTTATGGACGGAAATCGCAAGATTTTCATCCATAACTTCGAGTTCGGCGGAGGCGAGAGCTACTTCAGAACGATGTTCACCATGCGACCAGGGATCACGATGATCTTGGTCGGGGCCTTCCCGTCGAGCAGGGCCACGATTTTCTCGTCTTCCAATGCCGTCTTCTCGACGTCGTCCTTCGTTGCATCGGCAGAGACCGTGATGCGGCTGCGGACTTTGCCGTTGACCTGGATGGGGTAGTCGACGGTATCGGCGACCAACCACTTCTTCTCCACGCGCGGGAATGGCCCGTGCGCCAACGACTTCTCGTGTCCGAGCCTGCCCCACAGGTCCTCGGCGAGGTGCGGTGCCAGAGGAGCGAGCATCAGGATCAACGGCTCCACCACACCGCGTGGAGCACCGTCGGGGTACGCCTTGGTGATGTGGTTGGTCAGCTCGATCAACTTGGCACCGGCCGTATTGTCGCGCAGCGCAGCGTAATCCGCGTGCACACCGTCGATCACGCGGTTCAGTACCCGCAGGGTGTCCTCGGTGGGCTTCGCATCGGTGACGCGAACCTCGCCGGTCACCTCATCGAGTACCAGCCGCCAGACGCGCTGCAGGAAACGCTGCGCGCCGACGACGTCCTTCGTCGCCCACGGGCGTGAGGTGTCCAGCGGACCCATCGACATCTCGTAGACACGCAGAGTGTCGGCACCGTACTCGGCGAAGATCTCGTCGGGCGAGACCGAGTTCTTCAGCGACTTACCCATTTTGCCGTACTCACGGTTGACGGGCTGGTCCTGGTAGAAGTAGCCGCCGTCGCGTTCGACGACCTCGGCTGCAGGTACGTAGACCCCGCGGGAATCGGTGTACGCGTAGGCCTGGATGTAGCCCTGGTTGTACAGGCGTCGGTAGGGCTCGCTGGAGCTGACGTGACCCAGATCGAACAGCACCTTGTGCCAGAAGCGCGAGTACAGCAGGTGCAACACCGCGTGCTCGACGCCACCGACGTAGAGATCCACTCCGCCCGGATCGTTGGGTCCGTGGATTTCGGGACGCGGCCCCACCCAGTACTTTTCGTTCTCCGGGTCTGCGAAGGCCTCGGAGTTGGTGGGGTCGACGTAGCGCAGCTGGTACCAGGAGCTGCCGGCCCACTGCGGCATCACGTTGGTGTCGCGGGTGTAGGTCTGCAGTCCGTCGCCCAGATCGAGTTCGACGTTGACCCACTCGTCGGCCTTGGCCAGCGGTGGGGACGGCTCGGAGCTGGCGTCGTCAGGATCGAACGAGACCGGGGCGTAGTTCTCGATCTCGGGAAGTTCCACCGGCAGAGCAGAATCGGGCAGTCCGTGCGGGTTGCCTTCGGAATCCCAGACGATCGGGAACGGCTCGCCCCAGTAGCGCTGGCGCGCGAAGAGCCAGTCGCGCAGCTTGTACTGAATTGTGCCGCGGCCCTTGCCTTCCGACTCCAGTCGGGAAATGACAGCGGCTTTGGCCTCCTCCACCGGCAGGCCGTCGAGGAAACCGGAGTTCACCAATTCACCGTCGCCGACGTAGGCCGCCTCGGTGACGTCGCCGCCGGAGATGACTTCGCGCACAGACAGATCGAATGCCGTCGCGAACTCCCAGTCGCGTGCGTCGTGGCCCGGAACGGCCATGATGGCACCGGTGCCGTACCCGGTCAGCACGTAGTCGGCGATGAACACCGGCACCTGCTCACCGTTGACCGGGTTCTCGGCGTACGCACCGATGAAGACGCCGGTCTTCTCCTTGTTCTCCTGCCGCTCGAGATCGGACTTCGCGGCGATCGACGCGCGGTATGCGGCAACGGCTTCGGCCGGTGTCGCGGCGCCGCCGGTCCACTTGTCCGAAATTCCGGCCGGCCACTGCTCGGCCACCATGCCGTCGACCAGATCGTGCTCGGGCGCCAGCACCACGTAGGTGGCACCGAACAGCGTGTCCGGGCGGGTGGTGAACACCTCGATCCCGGAGAATGAGACCTGCGCTCCGCGAGAGCGTCCGATCCAGTTGCGCTGCATGGTCTTGACCTTCTCGGGCCAATCCAGGTATTCGAGGTCGTCGACCAGCCGATCGGAGTACGCAGTGATGCGCATCATCCACTGGCGCAGGTTCTTTCGGAAGACCGGGAAGTTGCCGCGATCGCTACGTCCGTCGGCGGTGACCTCCTCGTTGGCCAGCACGGTACCCAGGCCAGGGCACCAGTTGACCATCGAGTTGGACTCGTACACCAAACGGAAGCCGTCGATCACCTCGCGGCGTTCACCGACGGTCAGCGACTCCCAGGAGCGGCCGTCGTCCAAGGTCCGCTCACCCGAGGCGAATTCCGCCTCCAGCTCCGAGATGGGGCGCGCCTTGCCGAGCTCGTCGTCGAACCAAGCATTGAAGATCTGCAGAAAGATCCACTGCGTCCAGTGGTAGAAGTCGACATCCGTCGTCGCCAGGGACCGTCGACGATCGTGTCCGAGACCCAGGCGACGCAACTGGCGTCGCATGTTGACGATGTTGTCCTCGGTGGTGCTGCGCGGATGCGTACCCGTCTGCACGGCGTACTGCTCGGCGGGCAGTCCGAAGGCGTCGTAGCCCAGTGCGTGCAGTACGTTGCGTCCCTGCATACGGTGGTACCGCGCGAAGACATCGGTGGCGATGTAGCCCAAGGGGTGCCCGACATGCAGGCCGCTGCCCGACGGATACGGGAACATGTCCTGGACGAAGAGCTTGTCCTTCGGGACGTCTCCGGCGAGCGCTCCGACCGGGTTGGGCGCGTCGAAGGTGCCCTGCGATTCCCACAGGTCCTGCCACTGCTCCTCGATGCGCCCGGCGAGTTCGGCTGTGTAGCGGTACTCGGGAACGGACTCGGTGGATGCTTCAACGGAATCGGTCACACCTACCAGCCTAAAGTGTGACGCGGCCCGCCTGGTACCAGGACCTCGCTGCGCCGTATCCTGGCCAGGTGGTCATCGTCTCGGTTGTGTTGTTCGTGCTCGCCCTCGTCGTCGGGGCTGTCGCTGCCCTGTCGCTGCTCGGCCGGCTCCCGCGCAATCGATTCGCCGGTGTCCGTACCCCCGAGGCAATGCGCGACGACGAGACGTTCGTCCTCGCGAACCGTGTCGCCGGCCCGACCACAGCCGCATCTGCGCTGGTACTGGCCATCGGCGGCGTAGCCGCACTCGCACTGAGCGGCATCGCAGCGGTCGTCGGAGTGGTCGTTGCCCTCGCTGCAGCGCTGTTCATCGCCGCAGCCGGCGGATCCATCGGTGCCCGCGCAGCCGCGGCAGTGCCGGCACCCGCCGAGGCCGACGGATGCGGACAATCGTGCATCTCGTGCAGCCTCAAGGACGCCTGCCAGCCGAGCTGAGCGCATGAAACAGAAGAGTCTGCGCACCTTCGATCCGGCCGGAGTCGTCTTCGGCGTCGTCCTCCCGCTCGCGGTTGCCGCTCTCTGCCTCGTCCTGGCCTATCTGTGGGAGGGTCGCCTGCCGGACCAGGTGGCGACTCACTTCAGCGGAACCCAGCCGGACGACTTCTCCAATCCGCTCGCCAACGCCTGGACCGTCGCCATCGTCATCGTGTTGGTCGGCGGCGGTGTGAGCGCGGTGGCCGCCCTGGCCCGAGTGCTGCTGATCATGCGTCGGACGATGTTGATCATCGGGCTCACCGTCGTCGGGACGATCGGCGTGCTGGAGATCGCGACCCTCGCACGCGAACTCGACCTACCCACCGAGCAGAGCGTCACCATTCCCGGCTGGGCCATCGCCGTCGGTACCGTTGCCGGGTTCGCCATCGGACTGTTCGGAGCGACGCGCCTGCGGGATCACCGCGAACGCGTCGTCGCCACCGCACCCCTGCACACCGACCTACCTCGGTGCGGCCTCGAACTGCCGCTGGTGGTTCCCGTCGGAGCGAGCCGCGTCGCCGCAGTCACGGTGATCGCGCTGTCGGCGGCCGGAGCCGGCGTGACGTGCTACCTCTCGAATTCGCCGTGGCCGATCTTTCTGTTCGTTCCGCTGACCATCCTGATCCTGTCCCTGCTGCGATTCACCGTGCACATCGACAGTGACGGTCTCTACGTCTCGAGCCTGGGAATGGCGGCATTCGACTACGACATCGCCGAGATCACCGGTGCCTCGGTGCGGACGGTGAACCCGGCCAAGGACTTCGGCGGGTGGGGTCTTCGAGCGAAGGGCAGCGGCAACTACGCCGTCGCCACCGAAGCCGGGCCGGCGGCATTCGTCACCTTCGCCAACGGTGATCGACTGACCATCGGAACCGCAGCCGCCGACACGATCGCGGGAACGCTCAACACCCTCACCGACCGTGCCCGCACCACCACTGCGGACTGAGTGGCCGAGTGAAAGCGTTGCGGGACACCGTCCTGGATCCCTTCCTGCTGAGCATCTTCGCGGTCGCCGCGCTGGCGAGCATCTTCCCCGCGTCGGGAACCGCCGAGGACGTTCTCGGTTGGGTGACACGCGTCGCCATCGGGCTGCTGTTTCTCATCTACGGCGCGCGACTGTCCCCACGTGACGCCTGGGAAGGCGTCAAACACTGGCGCTTGCACTCGGTGATCCTGGCGTCGACGTACCTGCTGTTCCCCGCGCTCGGCCTGGCCCTGAGGGTCCTCGAACCGAGTCTGCTCAGCGAGGACCTCTACACCGGAGTGCTGTTCCTCTGCCTGGTGCCCTCGACCGTCCAATCCTCGATCGCCTTCACCTCCATCGCCCGAGGCAACGTGGCCGGTGCCGTGGTGAGCGCGTCGTTCTCCAACATCCTCGGCGTGTTCGTCACCCCGCTGCTGGTGCTCGCGCTGATGACCACCACGGGTTCGGCGAGCATCGATCCCAGCTCGATCCTCGACATCGTTGCGCAGCTGCTGCTCCCGTTCGCCGTCGGTCAGTTGCTCCGACCCTGGGTGACGGGCTGGCTGACCCGCCACAGCGCGTCGACGAAGCTCGTCGACCGGGGATCGATTCTGCTGGTCGTCTTCTCCGCCTTCAGCGCGTCGATGAACCAACACGTGTGGTCCTCGGTCGCCCTGTGGCGCATCGGCATCGTCGTCGCCGTGTGCATCCTGCTGCTCGCCCTCGTTCTGACGATCACCTGGTACGCAGGCAAGTGGTTCGGTTTCTCGCTCGAGGATCGTCTGGTGCTGCTGTTCTGCGGATCCAAGAAGAGCCTGGCGAGCGGGCTGCCGATGGCCGCCGTGCTGTTCGTCGGCCAACCCATCGGGTTGATCGTCCTGCCGCTGTTGCTGTTCCATCAGATCCAGCTGATGGTGTGCACCGTCATCGCTCAGCATTTCGCGCGTCGACCGGAACCGAGCCCGGCGGCGGTCGTCGCGGACTAGGTTGGGTGTCAGTCGAGAAATCGGAGAAGACAATGCCCAGGAAACTGCACACGGACGGCGTCGTCTCTGCCGCCTACACCGGCCGGCTCGCCACCGATCCTGTACCCGCACTGCGACTCCCCGAGAATCAACTCGACCCCGACGCCGCCTACCGCTACATCCACGACGAACTGATGCTCGACGGCAGCTCACGCCTCAACCTGGCGACGTTCGTCACCACCTGGATGGATCCGCAGGCCGAAAAGCTGATGGCGGAAACGTTCGACAAGAACATGATCGACAAGGACGAGTACCCGTCCACCGCGGCCATCGAAGAACGCTGCGTCAACATCGTCGCCGACCTGTTCTACGCACCCGGCCTCGACCGCGAGGACCCGTCGTCGGCCACCGGCGTCTCGACCATCGGCTCCAGTGAGGCAGTCATGTTGGCGGGGTTGGCGCTCAAGTGGCGCTGGCGGGCGAAGGGCGCCGGGACAGGAACCCCGAACCTGGTGTTGGGCAGCAATGTCCAGGTGGTGTGGGAGAAATTCTGTCGCTACTTCGACGTCGAACCCAAGTACCTGCCCGTCGAACGCGGGCGCTACGTCATCACCCCGGAACAGGTTCGGGACGCGGTGGACGAGAACACCATCGGCGTCGTGGCGATTCTCGGCACCACGTTCACCGGTGAACTCGAACCGGTACAGGAAATCTGCGCCGTCCTCGACGAGATCGCCGGCGGCGGTGGACCCGACGTACCGGTTCACGTCGACGCGGCCAGCGGTGGTTTCGTCGTACCGTTCTTGTACCCGGAGCTCGAATGGGACTTCCGTCTGCCTCGGGTCAAGTCCATCAACGCCAGCGGACACAAGTACGGATTGACCTATCCGGGAATCGGATTCGCCATCTGGCGGACCAAGGAAGACTTGCCCGAGGATCTCGTGTTCCGCGTGAACTACCTCGGCGGCGACATGCCCACCTTCACGCTGAACTTCTCGAGGCCGGGCAATCAGGTCATCGGCCAGTACTACAATTTTCTGCGCCTGGGCCGGTCCGGCTACGCCGACATCATGAAAGCACTGCGCGACACCGCAGTTCGCGTCAGCACTCATCTCGCGGGACATCCCGATATCGACGTGATCACCGACGGATCGGCCATCCCGGTCCTGTCGTTCATGCTGAAAGAGCACTGCGAGTTCACCGTGTTCGACGTGTCCCACGAACTGCGTGCCCGCGGCTGGCAGGTGCCGGCGTACACGATGCCCGACAACGCCACCGACGTCGCCGTACTCAGAATCGTCGTCCGCGAGGGCTTCAGCGCAGACCTCGGCCGCATGCTGTGCATCGCCATCGACGAGGTGATCGACGGTCTGAAATCGGGCGGACACTCGACCGCGCGGGCTTTTTCGCACTAGGTTGTGTCCTGGGTCGTGAGTGGAAACTCGACCCCTGCTACGAAGTTCCGCGCACGTGCGGCGCAGCCGCTCTCAGTTCCGTTCGACGTCGATCGGGTGGGACGCCAACAGCGCCAACGGCATCGGCTGACGACGCAGAACCTGCGCCCACAGGTCGACGCGCGGCGGACCGATCACATCGGAAGCCAAGGCCGACAACACGATCCAGTCCTCTCGGTCCAGTTCACCTTCGAGCTGCCCGAACGTCCACCCCGAGTACCCGGCGAAGATGCGCACACCCTCCACGTACGGCGCGATGTCTGCGGGGTCGGAATCCAGATCGACCATCACCACCCGGCCGTCGACTCGGCGCAGACCGGCGACCCCGTCGATCGACGCGCCGGTGCGCAGCGTGGCCAGACACAGTGCCGAATCGCGTTTGACCGGACCACCGACGTACAGGGCCCGCGGCTTCGCGGCGAGCTCGGACCAATCGGGCAGCACGTTCTGCACCGCGGTCTCACTGGGGCGATTGATCACGACGCCGAGACTGCCCGCGTCGTTGTGTTCGATGATGTAGATGACGGTGCGCCGAAACGTGGGCTCCACGAGTTCGATGGACGACACCAGCAGACTGCCGGGACGAACATCGTGCAGTGCCGACGCCGTCCGGTCCTCGGGTTCCTCCGCATGCGCTGCCACATCAGCCATTGTGGCACCGCACACCGCCGGATGTGGCACAAGCACGACGGCCAGTCCTCGGTCCTACTCGAGCCCGGCAATCTTGGTCAGAATCCCCAACTGGAACTCGAACAACGCGTCCCGGTCGGCAAACGTCGTCGCGCCGTACTGATCGAACACGTCGAAATTGATCGCACCGAACAGTGACGCCCACACCATCACGCCCAATGCGATGAGCTCGTCGGGCAGGTCCATGTCCATCTGGGCGCGGATGTCCTCGAAACTTGCGTGCAGCGACGCCAACTCGATGGGTGCCGATTCGATGTCCGGGCGGCGGATATCCCAGGCCGACTGCAGGACTGCTACCAATGTGGTGATCACCCTGGTCCCCGGGCCGGTGGTCTGTTCGGCGGGCGCGTGGTAGCCGGGTACGGGGCTGCCGAAGAGCAGCGCGTACCGGGCCGGCTCGCGCAGTCCCCATCGACGCACCGCCCGGCTCAACGCCCGGAACTTGTCGGCGGGGCCGTCCGCCGCGTCGACGGCCGCGTCGACTTCGTCGCCCAGCTCGGAATATGCGTCGACGACGAGCAAGGTCAGTAGTTCGTCCCGGCTCGAGACGTAGCGATAGACCGCCGAGGAGACGACGCCCAGATCTCGGGCGACCGCGCGTAGCGACAGGGCCGCAGCACCGTCTGCGGCCAGGTGCTCGCGTCCGATGCGGGTGATGTCGCTCAGAGTCTGGGCGCGGGCTCGGGTACGCGGAGTGCTCGCCATGCTCGCTACTGTAACTGCCGCTCTTTTGCGAGAGCACTGCTCTTGTTTTTCTCCGAGCAGAGGTGCACACTCGATACATCAGAGAGCACCGCTCTCGTTTACCGAAACGGAGTAGCCATGTCAGAACTTCACGTCGTCACCGGTGCCGGACCCGTCGGCTGGACGATCGCCGAACAGCTTGCTGCGCAGGGACATACGGTGCGGATCCTCACTCGATCCGGCAGCGGGCCACAGCATCCGAACATCGAACGGCGATCGGTCGACATCGAGTCCGACGACCTCCGCGCGCACGTCGACGGAGCAACCGCCATCTATCACTGCACCCACGCCGCCTACGAGAACACGGTGTGGCGCGACAAGCTCGAGGCGATGGAACGGCGTGTGCTCGACGCGGCCGCGGGCACGGTCGTCGTGTTCCCCGAAAGTCTCTACGCCTACGGCCGGATCGACGGGCCCATTCGCGAGGACTCGCCCAGAAATGCCACGTTCCGCAAGCTGGGTGTGCGCACCGAACTCCTGGCCGCACGCGACGCTCACTCGACCCCCACCGTCAGCATCGCGGCATCCGACTTCTACGGCCCAAGGGTGCTCGTCTCGCACATGGGAGAACGTGTGGTCGCCAATGTGCTCGCCGGTAAGACCATTCGGGTGATCGGGGCCGCGAACCTACCCCATTCCTTCACGTATGTGCCGGATTTCGCAGCCGCGATGATCGTCGCGGCCGCACGACCGTCCACGTGGAACACCGTCCTGCATGCACCGACCGCCCCCGCGGTGACTCAGCGGGAGATGATCGAGATGTATTCCGCTGCAGCGCACTTGCCGACCCCGAAGATCGGTGTCGTGCCGGCTTGGGTCATGCGAGCACTGGGGCTCGTTTCCGGTCCGATGAAAGAGCTGGGGGACACCCTGTACCAGTTCCGCTACCCCTACATCCTCGATTCGAGCCACAGCGAGCGCGTTCTCGGCCTCGAGCCCACCCCGCTCGCCGACGGCACAGCCGCCACGATCGCGTGGTGGAAGGCAGACAAGCCCGCCGTATCGGTGTGACCGACGCGGGATAGAGTCCCGTCGGTGAACGACGCCTCCTTTCGTACCCGCCTACGTGAGTCCCCGGGCGTCGGCAAGCTCACCACTGTTCGTTTCGCCGGCCAGTTCGGTGATGGATTGTTCCAAGCCGCATTGAGCGGTGCCATCCTGTTCAATCCCGAACGCGCCACCAACCCCGCCGAGATCGCCGCCGGTTTCGCTGTTCTGCTCGTGCCCTACTCGTTGGTGGGCCCGTTCGCAGGTGCGCTGTTGGACCGCTGGGATCGTCGATCGGTTCTGTTGTGGGCCAATATCGTTCGCATCGTTCTCATCACCGCTACCGCCGGGCTGCTGTGTGCCGGGGTCGACGCCACGCCGCTGCTGCTGTTGGCTCTGGCCACCGTGGGGCTCAGTCGGTTCGTCCTGGCGGGCGCGTCGGCATCCTTGCCGCATGTGGTGCGGCAATCGTGGCTGGTGCCGATGAACTCGGTGCTGGCCACCGTCGGCTCCGGTTTCGCGGCGGCCGGTGCGGGACTGGCGGTCGCAGTGATCGGTGCCGTCGGAGCGGGGGATCTCGGTTCGGGTGTCGCCGTCGGGCTGGCCGCGACCGGCTCGATGGTCGGTGCAGTTGCGGCCGGACGGTTCGCGCCGCGGTCTCTCGGCCCCGATACGGACGATCGGCCCGGCAACCCGCTGAAAGATGTTGCCGCCGGCCTGAAATCGGGTGCCCTGGCGGTGTGGCGGTCCCCGGGCGTGACCACCGCGATGATCGGCATCGGGGCACACCGCATCGTGTTCGGCATCAACACCCTCATCATGGTGCTGGTGCTGCGGGAGAGCACGCAGAGTTCCCTGCCCGGCGGCCTCGCCGGCTTCGGCATTGCCGTCGGAGCAACGGCCACCGGAATGTTCCTCGCCGCCGTCATCGCCCCGTTCGCCGTCCCGCGGTTCGGCCGCACTCGCACCATCGCCACGGCCCTCGTCCTGGCCATCGCCGCTCAGGTGGGTGCCGTCTCCGGCCTCACCCAGACCAGTCTGCTGCTCGGAGCTTTTCTCCTCGGGATCGCCGGGCAGACCGTCAAACTCAGTGGGGACGCGGCCATGCAGATCGAGATCGACGACGCGCATCGCGGACGAGTCTTCGCGTTGCAGGACACCGTGTTCAACGTCGCGTTCGTCGGCGCCCTCGCCGCGGCCGCATTCGCCGTCGGCCCCGACGCCACGGAGCTGAGCCAGGATCCCACTGCGCACGCGCTGGTGTTCGTCGGAGCAGGAATCTACGCCGTCGGCTTCGTCGCAGCGGTACTCAACACGAGGCGCGCACCGCGCTGACGTGGTGTATCTTCCCGTATCGGACCGCTAGGTTTCGTCGGACAACACGGGGGCACCGCATGCATGGCCGCACGACGTCGCTCGGCTGCATCATCGCGGTTGCCGCAGGTACAGCCGTCCTTGCCGCACCCCCCGCGTACGCGGCACCGCCACCGCCGGTGAATTCCTGTGGAGAAACCGGATTCGACCCCAAGGACTACCCACCAGAGCCCATCGGGCCCGGCAATCCGCCGCAGCTGCCGCCGTTGCCGGATCGTGTGGTGATCCCCGTGCCGTATCCGTCGATCGAACTCGTGCCGGTGCCCGACCCGCCGCCGAACAACACCCGTGTCCAGGCCGAGCCGTCGGCCGACCCGTGCGCGGACCCCTGCCCCGACCTCACCGACGCCACGGACTCGCCCACCACCGGCTCGGCAGACCATCTCCCGTTCCCTCGCATCGAGATCGACCCGCAGCCCGAGACCCTTCCCATCCCGATTCCCGGCCCCGGTGGAACTCCGGGAACCCCGCCGCCGGCACCCGCCGTGACCGCGGCGGAGTCCGGGCCGACGACGGTACCGCCGGTGGCACCGGCCCTCAAACACGTCGAGGTGGTCTCGCAGCTGACCGGACCGGGATCGGAGAACCGCACCGACAAGCGCTGGCAGGTCGACGGCACCGACCTCGGCATCATGTGGGAGAGCAAACCGGGCGAGGTCGCCGTCGTTTTCGGCGATTCCTTCGGCAAGGGTTGGGAATTCGGTGTGGTCGGCGGAGACGATTGGCGGTCGAACGTACTGGGACACAGCACCGACACCGACCTGTCCGACGGTATGACCCTGGACTCGATGGTGCAGGATTCCCGCTGTCACGCAGCCGAATTACTACCCTCGCGCAAGATCAAGAATTGGGAGACCACCGTCATCCCCACGTCCGGGTTCGCGATCGACGACCGGCAGTACATGTCGTACATGTCCATCCGGCGGTGGAGCACGATCCCCGGCATGTGGTGGACCAACTACGGCGGCATCGCCTATTCCGACGACAACGGTTCCACCTGGGTCAAGGACGAGCATGCCAAGTGGGACAACGTCTTCGGGTTCTCCAAGTTCCAGGTGTCGACGATGGTCCCGGCGGGGGAGTACGTGTACATGTTCGGCACCGTCAACGGTCGCGCCGGACAGGTCGGCCTGGCACGCGTCCCGAAAGCGGACGTACTGAACAAGACCGCCTACCAGTACTGGGTGAACGGCACCTGGGCTCCCGTCGGATCGAACGAAGCCACCCCCATCGCCGACGGTATGGCCGGGGAACTGTCGGTTCATCACGACGACGCCCGAGGCCTCTGGCGGATGACGTATCTGGATCCGTTACGCGGCGATATCGTTCTGCGCGAAGCAAATTCACCGCAGGGCGAGTGGACCGCCCCGAGCACCCTGATCGACACCGCCGAGTACCCCAAGACCTACGGCGGCTTCATTCATCCGTGGTCGACGGCGAACGAGCTGTACTTCACCGTCTCGGAGTGGGACAGCTACAACGTCTATCTCGTCAAGGCCGAGCTTCGCTCGTCGTGAGTGGAAACTCGTAGTGGGCTACGAAGTTCCGCGCACGTGCGCGGGACGCGCTACTGCGTCGGCCACCACTCGAGCAGCGCCGCCTCGGCGTCCTCACGCGAGAGTGGTCCTCGATCGAGGCGCAGTTCCTTCAGGTACTTCCATGCCTTGCCCACGTCGGGACCGGCGGGGATGTCGAGCAGCTCCATGATCGCGTTGCCGTCGAGGTCGGGCCGAACCCGAGCCAGGTCCTCCTGCTCCGCGATGCGGGCGATGCGCTCTTCGAGATCGTCGTAGGTGGCTTGCAGGGCAGCCGCTCGACGCTTGTTCCTGGTGGTCGAATCTGCTCGAACCAGCTTGTGCAACTTGGGCAGTAGCTCGCCGGCATCGGTGGCGTAGCGACGCACCGCCGAGTCGGTCCACTGACCCTTGCCGTATCCGTGGAATCGCAGATGCAGGAACACCAGATGCGAGACGTCCTCGATCATCTTCTTCGAATACTTCAACGCGCGCATACGCTTTCGCACCATCTTGGCCCCGACGACCTCGTGGTGGTGAAAGCTGACGCCGCCGCCGGGCTCGTTACGTTTGGTATCGGGCTTGCCGATGTCGTGCAGCAATGCGGCCCAACGCAATACGAGATCGGGGTCGCCGTCCTCGAGATCGATGGCCTGCTTCAAAACCGTCAACGAATGCCAGTACACGTCCTTGTGCTGATGATGCTCGTCGATTTCGAGCTTCATGTTCGGCACCTCGGGAATGATCCGCTGAGCCAAACCGGTCTCGCACATCACGTCGATGCCCTCGATCGGGTGGGCACCGAGAATCAGCTTGTCCAGCTCCACCTGAATGCGCTCGGCGGTGATGCGGTCGATCTGATCGGCCATGTCGACGATGGCGCTGTGCACCCGCGGCAACAACGAGAAACCGAGTTGCGACACGAATCGAGCCGCGCGCAGCATCCGCAGCGGATCGTCACCGAACGACGTTTCCGGTGCCGACGGGGTATCGAGAACGCCCTCGAGCAACGCGTCCATGCCGCCGAGCGGATCGACGAACTCCTGCACGCCGTCCGCACCCAACCGCACGGCCATGGCGTTGACGGTGAAATCGCGTCGAACGAGATCTTCTTCGAGGCTGCTGCCGTACTGCACCTCGGGGTTACGCGAGACCTGGTCGTACGAATCGGTGCGGAACGTCGTGATCTCGATCTGCTGGCCGTCCTTGGCCGCACTGATCGTTCCGAACGCGATGCCCGTATCCCACTGATGGTCCGCCCACCCGGACAGCAGCGTCTGAACGACCTCCGGCCTGGCGTCGGTGGTGAAATCCAGATCGGTTCCCAAACGACCGAGAACCGCGTCCCGAACGGAGCCTCCGACGAGGTAGAGCTCGTGGCCCGCGGCGGCGAACAACGCGCCCAGCGGGGTCAATACCGGCGCGAGTTCACGCAACGTCACCGCAGCTGCAGCCAGCAACCTTTCCCGGCGCGCATCGGCGTGCTCGGGGGAAACGGAAGACAGGGACTGATCGGCCACGGTGGAAGAGCCTACTGGCGCAGTATCGACCGGATCGTCTCGGCCATCGGCCACGGTGCGGCAAGCCGGAGCGGGGCGCCGAGGCAACTAGTATGGATCGGGTGTCTGCTGCCGAACGTGCGAACAGGAGCCGCCGCAACCCGCGGCGGCGTCAAGCACGCGCCGACACCGAAGCACCCAAGCTGCGGACCGTCCGAGAAACCTCTGCCGGAGGCCTGGTGGTCGACGGCCTCGACGGCCCGCCTGCCACCCGCTGCGCAGCCCTGATCGGCCGCACCGACCGGCGCGGACGCCTGCTCTGGTCCCTGCCCAAAGGACACATCGAGCAGGGCGAAACCGCCGAGCAGACGGCCATGCGCGAGGTCGCCGAGGAAACCGGCATCCGCGGCACCGTGCTGGCGTCGCTGGGAAGCATCGACTACTGGTTCGTCACCGAAGGCCGCCGAGTCCACAAGACCGTTCACCACTATCTCCTCCGCTTCCTGGGCGGTGAACTGTCCGACGAGGATCTCGAGGTCACCGAAGTCGCCTGGGTACCGCTGAGCGAACTGCCGTCCCGACTCGCCTACGCCGACGAACGCAAACTCGCCGCCATCGCCACCAGACTCATCGAGGACATGAACGGCGAGCAGACAACCGGCGGCGACACGAACGCACCCACGCCCGGCGGGAAGTGATCGTGCGGGCCCGGAAGGTCGCTGCCGCCGCATTGACCTCGTTTTTCCTCGCTGCAGCGCCGGCCGTCGGCACCGCAGCACTGGTACCCCAACAGCTCCCTACTGCCGCGGCGCAACCAGATTCCGCCGGAGACACCAGCGGCACGACCAGCGCCGTTCCCGATACCCCGATGACGCAGGCCGGCGATCCGTTCCTGACGCTGAGCATCGACACGGTCGCCCCCTCGACGGTCACCACCAGCAGCGATCCGTTCGTCACGGTTCGCGCGACAGTGAAGAACACCGGCGATCGACGCGTCGACGACGTCAGCGTTCGCCTACAGGGTGCGGCGGCCATCGACACGACGTCCGGTCTGCGGACCTCGCTCACCCTCGACCAGGAAAGGTTCGACCGCGTCGGGACTTTCGTCACGGTCGCGGAGTCGCTGGAAAAGGACCAGAGCCGCCAGTTCGATCTGTCGATGCAGCTACGAAGCAGTACCGAGCCCTCACTCGGGATCGACGCTCCCGGCGTTTACCCCCTACTTCTCAACGTCAACGGCACCCCCGAGTACGGCGGGACGGCTCGACTCGACGACGCCCGCTTCCTGCTACCCGTCGT
>CAFBLX010000047.1_pt1 | contig 15294 bp, 14 predicted proteins | sample 7268311 | NCBI WGS metagenome assembly CAFBLX01 (sample SAMEA6814046, study PRJEB35770) | freshwater metagenome | biome: Freshwater; feature: Freshwater reservoir; material: water | place: Czech Republic | collected 2017-05-23 | depth 30m m | reverse complement strand
CGACGGCCTCGAGAGTAACCGTGAGATCGGCAAGGCGATCGGCCTCATCATGGCGTTGCACAAAGTATCCGACGAAGAAGCGTTCGCACTGCTCCGCAAATCGTCGCAGGATCTCAACGTCAAGATCGCCGATCTCGCATCGACGGTCGTCCAGCGGCACGGCAAGGGCCTGTCGAGCTGAACGAGCCGAGATCAGTGACCGCTCTGCACCTTCTTCGGTAGAGCGAACACCAACGCCAACGCAACGACGCTGAACGCGGCACTGACGGCCATGGCCATTGCGGCACCGTGCAGGAAGCCGGATCCCACGGTATCGGGGCCGGTGATGGTGAGTGAGCCGAACAGCACACTACCGATGACTGCGATACCGATTGCGGAGCCGACGCGCTGCATCGTCGAGATGACGCCGCTCGCGGCCCCTGCGTCGTCGCGGTCGACGGTTGCGACGATGAACTGCGCGTTGGGAGCGATGAACGCGCCGTTGCCCAAGCCCGCGATGAACAGCGGGACCAGCAGAGTCCAATGGGAGATGGTGTCGGCGGAACTGGTCGCCAAGATGATCCACAGCCAGATCAAGCCGATCGACACCAGCGATGCGCCGAGAATCAATACGGTGCGGCCGAGCCGGATCGTCAGCTTGTTGCTCTGCGAGGACGCGATGATGCTGCCGATCGCGAACGGTATCGAGACCAACCCGGACGAGAGGGCCGTATTGCCGAGCCCGGTCTGCCACAACAACGAGATGGTGAAGAAGATGCTGGTGAACGCCGCGAAGTACACCAGCGCGAGAATCACACCGCCGGTGAACGCCGGTCGGGTGAACAGTCGCGGCGGCACGAGCGGATTGTGTCCACGACCGGTGTGGATCACCTCCCACCAGCCGAACACTGCAATCAGGCCCACGCCTGCAGCAATGGTCACGTAGGTCCACAACGGCCATCCGAGCTCCTGGCCTTCGATCAGCGGTACGAGCAGCGCGATGAGGCCGGCGGAGATCAGCACCAACCCGAGCCAGTCGATGCCCGGCCTTGCAGTCGGCTCGGATTCATCCTTCTTCGGCAGCAGAACCGCCGCCGCGATCAGACCGACGATGCCGATCGGCAGGTTGACCCAGAAGACCAACCGCCAGCCGTTCTCCTCACCGAAAGCCTGGATGATCAACCCGCCGACGATCGGCCCCAACGCAGTCGACACTCCGATGACCGCACCCATGATCGCAAATGCCTTGCCGCGCACAGGACCTGGAAACAGCAGTTGGATGAACGCTGTGACAGCGGGCACGAACATTCCGCCTGCCAGACCCTGAACCACTCGGGCAACCACCAACTGCAGATCGTCCTGAGCGAGTCCGCAGGCAAAGCTGGCCACCGTGAACAGAGCGAGACCGGTGAAGAACACCCACTTGTGCCCGATCCGATCCCCGACCTTGCCCGCCGGAATCAGGGCGAGACCGAACGCGAGCGCGTAGCCCGAGATGATCCACGACAGAACGGATTCCGACGCCTCCAGCGTCGTGCTGATCGTCGGCAATGCGACGTTGACGATGGTGGTGTCGAGCAGGGCCATGAACATGCCGAGCAACAGAACCACCAGGGCTTGCCAGGCGCGCTTGGGTACCTCGATCGCCGGTGGGGTCGCTGACGCAATACCGTCGGTCACTGCACTGCCCTTCGTAGTAGTCGCTGAGCAGTATCGACCGAACGGTCTGGTATTGCTAGCCGATCATGGCGGACGCGGCGAACATCCAGGACAGGCCGGTGGCCAGAGCCACGAACCCCGAGGCCACGATTCGACCTGCCCACTGACCTTCCAGCAGAGCCGTTTCCACGCGAGCCGTGTCGGCGTCGGTCGTCTCCATCGGTGTCATGTTCCACTTCCCACCCTGCATCCGCGGCCGTCGTTTCCGGCCGTCGGATACCCCGGGGTTCGACGCCGAAACTAGCGCGACACCACTATGGCCTCCACTGCGTCGAGAAATGGGTGCTGCGCGGTCAGCAGCTTTGTCCTCGCCAGCGGCACCGGAAACCATTCGATGCGGTCTACCTCGGGAAACGATTGCATCTTTCCGGATTTCGGCGGCCACTCGATCTCGAATGTGTTGCTCATCGCAGTGGAGACATCGAGGTCGGACTCGATCCCGAACGCGGTGACGATCTTCCCGCCGCGCTGTGTGACGGTGCCGAGCTCGATGGGATTGCCCGCCGGCACCTCGATGCCGACTTCCTCTCGGAATTCACGCTGAGCCGCCGCCCACGGGTCTTCGCCGTCGGTGTACTCGCCTTTGACTATCGACCACGCACCGTCGTCCTTCCGCGCCCAGAACGGGCCGCCGGGATGGGCGATAAGAACCTCCACCACGTCGGCGTTCACCCGAAACAGCAGAATGCCCGCGCTCTTGTTGACCATGTGATGAGCGTGCCATCAATTCGGTTGCTCACCGTCACCCCGCATTACCATTCGAGCAGGCCCGCACGGTTCGCCCCTTGGGCATCGACACCGATTTTCGGTGAATTGCCGTCTTTTGACTCGGAGAGTGCCGCGAAAGCGGGTACCAGCTATTGTCTACCGATGCAAGAGCGCGCAGAATCGACCAGGCAGGCCGTACTCGTGGGAGCCGCATCGAGCTTCGACAAGTTCGGCTACGGCACAGCCAGTCTGAGCACCATCATCGCCAACGCCGGCGTCAGCAAGGGTGCGATGTACTTCCACTTCTCGTCGAAGGAAGATCTGGCGCAGGCCGTGATCGAGGCACAGATGGCTCTTGCCACCGCTGCCACCGTCACCATCATCGAAAGCACACCGAAGGCCATCGATGCCCTGATCCTGATCACCAAGGAGTTGGCGCGTCAGCTGCAGACCGACCCCATCGCACGTGGCGGCATGCGGTTGACGTTGGAATCGACGACGGCTCAGAATCCGAATGCGCAATCGTTCGACGACTGGATCGGAATGATCGCGAAGTTGACCGAGCGCGCCCGGACCGAAGGCGACATCGTCGACGACATGGACACGGCCGCACTCGCCAGGATGATCGTTGCATCGTTCACGGGAGTTCAGACCGTCTCGGAGATGCTCACCGGACGCGCCGACCTCCAGCTTCGGATGACCGAGATGTGGCACCTGTTGCTACCGTCGATCGCCCCTCGCCGGCGACTGGCCCGGATACGCGCGGTAGCCGATGCTCCGCTCATCGACTGGAACGATCGCTGAGCGGTAGCCACGGTTCGGGTGTCGCCGTGACGGACATCGCCGAGAGCACGACCCCGTCGTGCTCGAACTGAATGCGGTGAATGCCGTCGGTCGTGTCGCTGTCGACGATGACCGTGCACGGGTTGGCCCATTCGGCGAACCCCAAGAACCTGACCTCGAGGGACGTGAAATCCAGTCCCACGCAACCGGTGGCCAAACGCAACGCCTGACGGGCGGCTTCGAGCATGGTGACGCCCGGTAGGTATTCCACCGAATGATCGAACATCGCCAGGTTCCGCGGATCCGGAGCCACCACGAGCGTCCCGTCCGAGGTATGACGAGCCAGTACTACATCGGAGGGGTCGAGACGGCCCACACCGGCCGGTTCCACCACCTCGGTTCCGGCGGGAAGGTACCGAAAGTGTGGGTCGGCCATGGTCGGCTTGCGGACCTTGGAGTAGACGTCCGGTCCGATGGGACGCACGGACGCCGTTCCGGAGGCGACGACCTGACCGCGGTTGAGCAGTCGAGCTGACAGCTTCAGGTTGTCCAGCGACTCGTCCTCGAATGTGCGGTCGGTCGTGATCGACTCGGCGACAAGCGAATCGTCGATGTTGTCGACCGACAGCAGGTCGAGAATGTCGAACCGGACGTGCTCGATGTAGACCACGTGGTCGAGCGGGACGTCGTGTTCGACGTGACAGAACAGGCTCACTGCCTGCCGTAGCGCCTCGGCGATCATCAACGAATCGTGGGTGCGACGTACCGGCACGAACATGCGATGCGACGTCGGCAGCTGTACCGCCGCACGATGCATACCGTCGACCGTCTCGTAGTCGGTCAACAGCACGTCCGCCGGAGAGCGCCGATGCACGAGCTGGCGTGGAACGGTGGATGCGTAACTCAAACTCACTTCAAAGCCCCTTAGACCCGACCGATCCGTCTTTTTTCCAGCACTTCCGAGCGTCCCGGATCGCACGAACAGTATGTCGCGAGACACCGACAAAACTGGCATCCGTCGACCTGATTCATTCGATCGATATACAGAAGATTCGGTCACGATCTGATAGCTGTCCGGGACTCTCGGTACCACATGTGCGGTACGTTCTCGCCGACCGACCCGGTCACGGGCGAGCGACCCCGGACAGCAAAAATCCCCGCCCGGACAAGCCGGACGGGGACTGCGCTCCCCCACCTGGACTCGAACCAGGAACCCTTCGATTAACAGTCGAATGCTCTGCCAATTGAGCTATGGGGGATTACCTTGCGGCGTCACACTCTCGTGCGAGCCGTTGGAAACAATAGCGCACACCCCCTTGTGAGTACCAAATCGGGCCCACGAGAGCGCCGGAACAGCTTCCGCTGTGTACCGAATCGCCCTGCTCGAGGTTCGTCGGGCAAGATGGAAGAACGGCCGCACGCTCTACGGAAGGACCCACTGATGATTCGTTTGGTACTGGCGGCTGGAGCTGCATATGTACTGGGAGCCAAGGCCGGACGGGGCCGCTACGAGCAGATTCGCAAGACGGCCAGCGCCGTCGCGTCGAGCCCGGCCACCAAGAAGGCCATCGAGGTCGGCCGTCAGAAGTTGTCCGACTCTCTGAACACGCAGCCGAGACTCGAGCCGATGAAGCCGGTCGACGACGAAGACCAGGTTTTCGTCCCGCGCGATCAGCTGCGGCGCTAACCGACCTCGGCGACGCTTCCCACGGCGAGTTCGAGCAGGCTGCGGCGGTACTGCTCGAGGGCGATGAGATCACCGAACAGGGCGTTGTAGTCGTCCGGCTTCTCCGCAGGCGACATGCGCTGCAGCTTGGACTTCAGTTCGGCGACCTGTTGGCCCACCCACACCTCTTGAAGCCGGGCGAGCACACCGGAGATGTAGCGCGTGAGAGCGTCGTCGGCCACGCGCATCGGATCGACGGCCAGCTCCGTCACCAACGACACCACCACCGCGTCCTTGGCCTGCTTGGCCACTGCGTCGACCCACTCCCCACCGCCCAGGCCCGCGGCAGTGCCGCCGGCCGCGGCCACAGCATCGCGCACCGCTGCGTACGCCGGATGGTGGAAGCTCTCGGGCGGTAGCGAATCGAAGACGGTGCCGGCGACCGCGGGCATCTGCAGCACCGCTTTGAGGGCCTCTCGTTGCGGCCACAGCGTCGGATCGGTGGGGTTCGGACGCGGCGGCCCGGCCGGGGCTTCCGTCGGCGCTGCCTGACGCTTCTCGAAGGGCACGCGTTTGCCGCTGGTGTCGCCTCGGGCACCCTTCTTCGCCTCGTCGCGCACGCGGGCGAGCACCATCGCAGTGTCGTCCCAGCCGGTCCACCCGGCGAGCTGCCTGGCGTACTCGTCCCGCAGTGAGGCGTCCTTGATTCTCGCGACCACCGGAACAGTGCGCTTGAGCGCTTCGACGCGCCCCTCGGGCGTGTCCAGATCATGCTCTCGGAGCAGCGATTTGACGACGAAGGCAAACATCGGGGTTCGCCGGGCCACGAGATCGCGAACAGCGTTGTCACCGGATTTCAGGCGCAGGTCGCACGGGTCCATTCCGTCGGGTGCGACGGCGACGAAGGTCTGCCCGGCGATCTTCTGATCCCCCTCGAACGCCTTCATGGCCGCGGCCTGGCCGGCGTCGTCACCGTCGAAGGTGTAGATCACCTCACCGCGAAAGTAGCTGTCGTCCATCATCAGTCGGCGCAGCATCGCGAGGTGGTCTTCGCCGAACGCGGTGCCACAGGACGCCACCGCGGTCTTGACGCCGGCGAGGTGCATCGCCATGACGTCGGTGTAGCCCTCGACGATGACGGCCTGATGCGACTTCGCGATCTCCTTGCGTGCCAGGTCGAGCCCGAACAACACTTGAGACTTCTTGTACAGCATCGTTTCCGGAGTGTTGATGTACTTTCCGGGCATCGTGTCGTCGTCGAACAGCTTGCGTGCGCCGAAGCCGATGACGTCGCCGCTCTGACTGCGAATCGGCCACACCAACCGGCGCCGGAATCGGTCGATGGGTGTGCCGCGCTTGCCCGGGGTTGCCAGGCCGGCGTCGACTATCTCCTTGGCTTCGAAGCCCTTGCCCAGCAGATGTTTGGTGAGGGTGTCCCAGCCGTCGGGTGCGTATCCACAGCCGTAGGCCAGCGCGGCGTGGCCGTCGAAGTTGCGTTCGGTCAGGTAGTCCCGGGCGGCCTGGGCATCGGGCCCGCTGAGCCGACCGGCGTAGAACTCCTGAGCCGCCGCGTTCGCGGCGATCAAGCGCGCTCGGGTCCCGCGGTCACGTTGGACCGATGGCCCTCCGCCCTCGTAGGAGATCGAGTAGTTCAGCCGATCGGCGAGTTGCTCGACGGCCTCGACGAACGAAATGTGCTCGATCTTCTGGAGGAAGGAGTAGGCATCACCACCTTCGCCGCAGCCGAAGCAGTGATAGTGGCCGTGATTGGGCCGAACATGGAACGACGGGGACTTCTCGTCGTGGAAGGGGCACAACCCCTTCATGGAGTCGCCGCCCGCGCGCTTGAGCGAGACGTAGTCGCCGACTATGTCTTCGATCCGTGTGCGTTCGCGAATGGCGGCAATGTCACGTTCAGGAATTCGGCCGGCCACGACTGGAGTCTAGCGTCGAACAAGACGCCCGACACCCGTCGATCAACCCCAGCTGGCCTGAGCCCCGAGCGACCGCTTGTCCACCAGTTCGAGTCGACTCTCGGTGTACGACGCGATCTGATCCACGACGACGCGAGTCCGTTCGGCGTCGCTGTTCGCGCGTTGCCACGCGGGCACCAGGATGGGATCGAGTTCGCCCGGCGCCGAGCGCATCAACCACTCGGCGACGCGATGGATCCGGTCACGTTGACGTTCCTGCCGAATCTTGTGCCCGGCGTCGGACATGACGTACCGCAGTGCCATCGTCTTGAGCAGAGCCACTTCGGACGCGACGATCGACGGCACCACGAGGTCGGCGTCGTATCGCGTCAACGCTGCCGTGCCGTACTTCTGGCGGGTTCCGTCGATGGCAGCCGTAGCGAATCGCCCGACCAGCTCGCTCGTCATGTGCTTGAGCGCCACGGATGCGGTGAGGGTGCCGTCGTATCTGCCGACCGCGACGACGACGTCCATCTTGGACAGCCGGCTCGCCGCCTCGATCAACTCGTCGACGTCGAGTCCGCGGAACTCCGAGACACCGAGTTCGGCCAGTGCCCGCTGCTCGATCGGATCGGATAGTGCACGCAGGTCGATTCTGGCGTCGATGACGCCGTCCTCGACGTCGTGCACCGAGTAGGCGACGTCGTCGGACCAATCCATGGTCTGCGCTTCGAGGCACTTGTGCTTGTCCGGTGCACCGTCGCGTACCCAGCCGAGAATGGCCGAGTCGTCGTCGTAGGCACCGAATTTCGCGCCCGGCGCGGGCCTGGTCCACGGATACTTCATCGCGGCGTCGAGGGCGGCGCGGGTGAGGTTGAGCCCCGCGCTGTTGCCGTCGGAGTCGAGGATCTTGGGCTCGAGGCCGGTCAGGATGCGCAGGTTCTGCGCGTTGCCCTCGAATCCGCCGCAGTCCTGGGCCACCTCGTCGAGGGCTCGCTCGCCGTTGTGTCCGTAGGGAGGATGACCGATGTCATGTGCCAAGCCCGCCAAATCGACCAGATCGGGGTCGCTGCCGAGCCCCTCCGCGATGCTGCGCCCGATCTGCGCGACCTCGAGCGAATGCGTCAACCGGGTGCGCGGGGTGTCGCCGTCGCGGGGCCCGGTCACCTGGGTCTTGTCCGCAAGACGACGCAGGGCAGCACAGTGCAAGACCCGCGCCCGATCTCGCGCGAACGCACTCCGATGCGAGGCGTTGTCCGCCCCGGATCGAAGCCCAGCGGTCTTGGGCGGTTCGGGAACGAATCGTTCGACGTCGTGCTCGGAGTATGTGCCGGTCATCTACTGGCCTGCCGTGTAGGAGAAATCAGCGGTGAAGTGCGTCAACTGGTACCACAGCAGAGCGCCTGTCTCCCTGGCTATTCCGTGCGCCTGCGACTCGCGGGTGTAGACGGCAGGCCCGGTGCGGGTGGGCGAGGTCCACGCATCGAGATCGGCGTCGCGCGCCATGGTTCGGGTGCGCAGCGAGTGCCACGGATCGCTGACCAGCACCACCGATGTCTTGCCCTGATCTCGTAGCGTGGCGCTGACGGCTTCGATGCTTTCGAGGGTGTCCGATCCGGTTTCGACGGCCACGATCGCGTCGGCAGGCACGCCCTGATCTATCAGGTAATTGCGACCCGACGCCGCCTCGGTGAACAGGTCACCTTCTTGCTTGCCGCCGACGGTGACGATCTCGGGAGCGATGCCCTGCTCGTACAACGACGCGGCCTGCGCCAAGCGTGCCTCGAACACCGTCGAGGGCGTACCGCTGTACTGCGCAGCACCGAGTACGACGATGGCGTCCGCCGCAGTATGGTCGTCGATTCGAGCCACCTGCCACACGCGCACCGCGGTGCCTGCCACCAGAACGAGGGCCATCAGTATCACTCCCGCGACCAACCGACCCGTCCAGCGTCCGAGCGTTCCGAAGAAGCCCAGCCGCTCGGGACCGGGGTCCGGGGCATACCGGTCGTCGTACGGGTCGCCGTACGAATCTCGGTCGAGAGTTGGATTCACCCCTCGAGTTTGCCAGGCCCGCGCATCTTCGGCGGTCACGGCGCGCCTCGGAAGGTCAGAGCCACCCGCGGTCCTCGGCGACTCGGACTGCTTCGGCCCGGGTGCTGGTGCCGGTTTTTCCGATCGCCGAAGAGAGATGGTTGCGCACTGTCCCTTCCGACAGGTGCACCTGCGCCGCGATGGCACCGGCCGTTCCACCCTTCGACGCTGCGCGAAGAACTTCCTGCTCACGGGCGGTCAGCGGCGAGACGCCCTCGGTGAGCGTCTCGGTGGCGAGCGCGGGATCGACGACGCGCAGACCCATGTGGACCCGTCGCACGGCATCGGCCAACTGTTTGGCTGGAGTGTCCTTGACGACGAATCCGGAGGCTCCGGCATCGATCGCACGGCGCAGATATCCCGGCCTGCCGAACGTCGTGACGATCAGCACTTTCGACTCCGGTACCGCCTGAGCCAGCTCGGTGGTGACGTCGATGCCGTTCTTGCCCGGCATTTCCACGTCGAGCAGCACGACGTCGGGTCGATGTTCGAGAACCGCCGCCACCACTTCGTCGCCTCGTCCCACCTCGGCGACGATGTCGAGGTCGTGTTCGAGCCCCAACAATGCCGCGAGAGCACCACGCACCAGCGCTTGGTCGTCGGCCAGCAACAGCCTGATACTCATGGTGCCGAGACCTCCACCTTGCATCCGCCGGTCGGAACCCGGGCGACCGTCAGTGAACCACCGGCAGCGCTCACGCGTTCACCCAACCCGCGGAGCCCGTTTCCTCCACAGTGTTCCTCGGCCGGCCCGCATCCGTCGTCAACGATGGAAATGCTCGACGGCGTCAGCATCACTCGGCAGTGCCGTGCGTGGGAGTGTCGCACCACGTTGGTCACCGCTTCGCGCAGGACCCAGCCGAACAGTTCGCGGTGTCGCAGTGGAACGACGTCGGCATCCGCGGGCAGCTCGACGTCGATGGCTGCAGCCAGCAAAGCTGTTCGTGCGCTTGCCAGTTCGGTGCCGATGTCGATTTGCCGCATGCCGCCGACGGTGCTGCGAACGTCGGCCAGTGCTTGCCTTGCAAGGGTTTCCACCTCGGCGATCTCGACAGCTGCTCGGGCAGCATCGATCTCGAGCAATCTGCCGGCCAGTTCACTCTTGACAGTGATGACGGTCAGGGAATGCCCGAGAATGTCGTGCACGTCTCGGCTCATCCGCTCACGTTCGGCGACGATGGCCAGATCCGCCAATTGCTGCCGCGCCACGGCCAATTCGTGGTTGCGCTGGAAGACCTGGGTGATACCCCACGCGGCGGCCGAGCTGATCAGCAACTGAAACGCGAAAAAGTTGTCGGGCTCCCAGGACGGGATGACCCGCGGTGCCACTTCGATGGCCACCACCATCACCGCGACCAACGTCCACGCCTGCCGAACCGGCAACGTCATCATCGCCAAGACCGCGATGTAGATCGTTGCGCCGAATCCGGTGGTTCCGATCTGCGCGCTCATCGCCGCGGTCAGGGCCAGCATTGCCGCGAGCGCGATCCAGGCCTGCCGTACCGGCAGCGGGTGTCCGCGGCGGTGACCGTTGCGAAAGCGCCAGAAGGTGGCCGTGAACACGACTCCGAACCCGACGATCGCGGCGATACCGAGGACCCGTGCCGCCACAGACTCCAACGACAGAATCTCGTTCAACGGATAGATCAGGTAGATCAGCCAGATGGCTCCGAACATCCAGCCGTACCGCCAAACCCTGCCCTCGGGGAGGTCGGCGGTGAACGTGGTCATGTCGCCCACGGTATCTCCGTGGGCGACACGATCGGTGGTTTCCGCGTCAGGCACGCTTGGTGTCTTTCCGGAACAGCAGCGCCGCTCCTGCGATGAACACCACCGCCCACACCACCAGGTTGACCACTGCGACGGCGAGGATGCCTGCGTCGGCCGAGGTGAACGGAGCCCGGGCCACAGTCGCCAGACCGTACAGCGGGGTGAACTTCGCCAGCATCGGGAACCAGCCGCTGTCACCGAGCGGGACGAACAATCCGCCGGCCAGGGCGAGGAAGGCCAGTACCGGTCCGAGGATCTGCATGACGTTCTCCGAGGGCAGCAGGTACCCCATGAACAACCCGAATGCGGCGAACACCGCAGATCCGAGCCACGCGATCACTCCGCACGCGACCCACACCCAGATCGGCATGTCGGCTCCGAAGAATGCCGCGACGACGAACACCACGACGATCGCTGCAGCACCCATCGTCATGGCGACGAGCATCTTGGTGACGATGTAAGCGACAGGTTTGAGCGGAGTCAGTCGCAACTGCCTGCTCCAGCCCTGAGCGCGTTCGACGGAGACCATCGCTCCCCCACTCGTGGTGGCCAGCATCGCTCCGTAGACGGCCATGCTGATGGCGATGTAGCCCGTGACATTGCCGTGCGCGAAAGGGTAGTTGGTCCGGTAGTCCGACTGCGTACCGAAGATCACGAAGAACACCGGGGGCATGACCAACGTGAAGACCAACGTGCGCTTATTCCGGAACAGTCGACGGATTTCGAGTCCGAGGAACGTGGGCGAAAATCCGCCGTAAGCAACGGCTCTGGCAGCGGTGGGGCGGGGCGAGGTCGTGGTCATCGGATACTCCCGGCGAGTTCGGTGTCGGCATCGGTGGTCAGGGCGAGGAAGGCGTCCTCGAGGTTGCGCGAGACGATTTCGAGATCGGTCGCATGCGCATCGTTGAGCAGGTAGCGGGCAACGCAGTCGGAGTCGCGTCCGTGCACGATCACCCGGTCGCCGCGCGTCTCGACCCGGTCGACTCCGGGAAGAGCGAGCAACGTGGACCGGTCGACACCGGGCAGAGTGGCGGTGACCGTGCGTCCCGCCGCGAGGTTCTTGACCTCGGCGGCGCTGCCGTCGGCGACGATCTTGCCGTGCCGCACCAACACGATTCGGTCGGCGTAGGCATCGGCCTCGTCGAGGTAGTGCGTTGCGAACAGCACTGTTCGGCCGGTACTCGCGTCCTGGCGAATGGCGTTCCAGAAGTCACGACGACCCTCGACGTCCATGCCGGTGGTCGGCTCGTCCAGCACCAGCAGATCCGGGTCGGGCAACAGTGCAAGTGCGAATCGCAGTCGCTGTTGCTGGCCGCCGGAGCACTTGGCCACTCGCCTGTCGCCGATGTCGGCGATGCCGGCCCGAGTCAGCACTTCCTTCACCGACCGAGTTCGGGCGAACAGGGCCGCGGTCAGTTCGACGGTTTCGCGGACGGTCAGGTCGCGAAGAAGTCCGCCGGTCTGCATCACCGCCGAGATGCGCCCCTGGGCGATGGCGTCGGCCGGAGTTCCGCCGAACACCGATACCGTCCCGGTGGTGGGTGTGGCCAGGCCGAGCATCATGTCGATGGTCGTGGTCTTGCCGGCACCGTTCGGTCCGAGAAAAGCGACTACCTCGCCCGGCTCGATGGACAGGTCGATCCCGTCCACCGCACGGACCGATCCGTATGTCTTCGTGACGCCTCGCAGTTCGACTGCCTTCGTTGTGGTCATGACAGCTACTCTGCTGCGATCCGAGCCCGACCACCTCGACCGAGCGTCACGATTGCACGATGACAACTGTCATGGATCGACCTGCTCGTTTCGGACACCCTGGAGCCGGTAGATTTCAGCGCATGGCAGTCCAGCACCGGCGGCATTCCAGCGCCACAGTCCGTAGGTCGGTCCATCGATTCCGTCGCCTCGCCGCAACAGGTGCTCTGACCTTGTTCGCTGCGGTTCTCCTCGCCCCCGGCGTCGCCTCCGCCGAGGCACCCTCGCGCCTCGCCACCCAGATCACCGACAACGTGCAGGCACTCGATCCGGACTCGCTGGCCGAGGTACAGACGTCCATCGACGACCTGTACGGCGGCAGTCAGCTCAGGCTGTGGGTCACCTACGTTGCGGATTTCGACAACATGTCGGCGGCCGACTGGGCACGGCAGACGTACGAACGGAGCGATCTCGGTCAGCGAGACGTCCTGCTCGCAGTGGCGACCGTCGATCGGTCGTACTACCTCGGCGTCAACACCGGGCTCTCACAGATCACCACGGCGGAGCAGGACGACATTCGTGTCAACGACGTCGAACCTGCGCTGGGCGAAGAGGATTGGTCGGGAGCGGCCATAGCGGCGGCCGGCGCTCTCGGCGAGGCCTATGCGTCGAGCGGTGGAGGTGGGTCGTCGGCACCGCTGCTGATCGGTGTCGGGGTGTTGGCCGTCGCAGGCGGCGGAGCTGTTGTCTACTCCTCACGGCGCAAGAAGGCTCGAGTGGCCGCCGAGGTGGAAGCGGTGGCGAAGATCGACCCGAGCGACCCGGCAGCATTGGCCCAATTCCCGATCGACGTTCTCGACACCCGCGCCAAGGAAATTCTGATCGAGACCGACAACGCCGTGCGAGCCAGCGAGGAGGAATTGACCTTGGCCCGAGGCGAATTCGGCGATTCGGCAGCCGCTCCCTTCATCACGGCGTACGACAACGCAAAGAAAGCTCTGGCCTCTGCCTTCGAGATCCGTCAGCGGCTCGACGACGCCATTCCTGAAACCCCCGATCAGCGACGGGCGATGCTCGTCGAAATCATCTCCTCGTGCGGCCAGGCAGATCGCGAACTCGACTCTCGGGTCGAGGAATTCGACGGATTCCGCGACCTCGTCATGAACGCCGGTTCGCATCTCGACGAGCTCACCCAAGCCATCATCGGCTTGACGGTGCGCATTCCGCAGTCCGAAGCCGTACTCGCTCAACTGCATTCGGAATTCTCCGAGACCGCATTGAAATCGATTGCCGACAACGTCACGATGGCCAAGGATCGAGTTGCGCTGGCCGAGGAGAACATCGAAGCCGGCCGCAAGGCCGCAGCACTGCCGCCCGGTAAGCAGGGCCCGGCCGTCACAGCGATTCGGACCGCGGAACGAGCCGTCGATCAGGCGAAGTCACTGCTCGACGGAGTCGACCACGCCCGCGACGACATACGGCACGCAATAGCCACCCTGCCCGACGCCATCGCGGACGTCCGCCGGGACATCGAGCAGGCTCGCGGACTGGCCGAACACGGCGGCACCGAACTGCAGGCGGCGATGACTGCGGCACAGACGGCATTGAAGAAGGCCGAGGCGGCACAGTCGAGCGATCCGCTCGGTAGTTACACCGCCCTTGCCGCAGCAGATTCCGAACTCGAGAAGATCGTCGACGAAGCATCGGCCGAGAAGGCCGCCGAGGATCAGCTGCGTGCGCGTCTGGAACGCGATATCGCGGCTGCTCAGGCGCAGATCACTGCTGCTGCGGACTACATCTCGACGCGCCGCGGCGGCGTGGGTGCCGATGCTCGAACGCGTTTGTCCGAAGCCGAACGGCATCTCGGTGCAGCTCGTCAGCTCGAGCCGGACAATCCCGACGAGGCTCTCAAGCACGCGCATGCCGCCAGCCAATTGGCTTCGCGCGCGTCGCAGATCGCCCAGTCCGATGTGCAGAACTGGGAAAATCGGCACGGCCCACGCGGCGGCAGTAGCGGCGGCAACGTAGCAGGCGCCGTGCTCGGCGGAATCCTGATCAACAGCGTGCTGCGCGGAGGCGGAGGCGGATTCGGTGGTGGATTCGGCGGCGGGGGCTTCGGCGGCGGTGGAGGCGGAGGCGGCGGCTTCGGTGGCGGCGGCGGCCGCTTCTGATTCGACCCAGACATGCGACAGGGCCCGATCTCTCACCGAGAGATCGGGCCCTGTGTATTGCCTACAGCCCTACGCGCCGATCAGACGGGCGGCGATGTAGCCCTCGACCTGATCGAGAGCCACGCGCTCCTGTGCCATCGTGTCGCGCTCACGAATGGTGACGGCGTGGTCGTCGAGGGTGTCGAAGTCGACGGTGATGCAGAACGGGGTACCGATCTCGTCCTGGCGACGGTAGCGACGGCCGATGGCTCCGGCATCGTCGAATTCCACGTTCCAGTACTGACGCAGTTGCTGCGCAAGATCTTTCGCCTTCGGCGTCAGGTCGGCGTTACGCGAGAGCGGGAGCACCGCGACCTTCACCGGGGCAAGACGACGATCGAGCTTGAGCACGACACGCTTGTCGACGCCGCCCTTGGCGTTGGGGGCCTCGTCCTCTGTGTACGCGTCGACGAGGAACGCCATCAGCGACCGAGTCAAGCCGGCGGCCGGCTCGATGACGTACGGGGTGTACCGGGTGTCGGTGGCCTGCTCGTAGTAGCTCAGGTCCTGGCCCGACGCCTTCGAGTGCACCGTCAGGTCGTAATCGGTGCGGTTCGCGACGCCCTCGAGCTCACCCCAGGCGCTGCCCTGGAAGCCGAAGCGGTACTCGATGTCGACGGTGCGCTTGGAATAGTGCGACAGCTTTTCCTTGGCGTGCTCGTACAGCCGCAGGTTCTCCGGATCGATGCCGAGATCGGTGTACCACTTCATGCGGTAGTCGATCCAGTACTGGTGCCACTGCTCGTCCTCGCCGGGCTTG
>CAFBLX010000046.1_pt1 | contig 15307 bp, 14 predicted proteins | sample 7268311 | NCBI WGS metagenome assembly CAFBLX01 (sample SAMEA6814046, study PRJEB35770) | freshwater metagenome | biome: Freshwater; feature: Freshwater reservoir; material: water | place: Czech Republic | collected 2017-05-23 | depth 30m m | reverse complement strand
GTAAGGACCTGGCCGAGCGCGGCTTGGAGGCCACGGTGATCCGTCTCGACGGGGCCGTGGAAATTTCCATTCAACTCGGTGTCGCCGACGCCATCGCGGACGTGGTCGAGTCGGGTCGCTCACTGCGTCAGAACAATCTCGTCGCGTTCGGCGAATCTTTGTGCGATTCCGAGGGTGTTCTCATCGAGCGCGCAGGCACGCCGGGCACCGACTCCGCACGCAAGCAGTTGATCGCTCGCGTACAGGGCGTCGTCTTCGCCCAGCAGTACCTGATGCTCGATTACGACTGCCCCAAGTCGATCCTCGACGAAGCCGTCAAGATCACCCCCGGCATCGAATCACCTACGCTCGCACCGATGGTCGACGACAACTGGGTTGCCGTGCGCGCCATGGTCTCTCGCAAGGTCCACAACAACGTGATGGACGAGCTCGCGGAACTGGGCGCGAAAGCCATTCTCGCCTCCGACATCAGGTCCTGCCGAGCGTTCTGAGTGCGTGGCGGAACGCCCGTCGTTCCGCCACGATCACGCGCGTCGGCGAACCAGCACTGTTTGCGCGATGCGCCCGACCGGCCCCCGTTCGTCACTGAGGGTGCCTGCGCACATGGCGATGCCGTCCGGACCCGTCGACGTCTCGGCCGACACTCCGATCCAGTCACCCTGGGGTTCGCGGAAGACGTGCACCGTCAGATCGGTGTTCAGGAACGTCCACTGCTCGATCGGCAATTTCGCACCCACACCGTTGGCGATGTCGGCAATCGAGAACAGCCGTTCCAGTGGCGTCATCGACTCACCCTGCACCAGAACGGGAGTCGGCTTCGCCCACACTTCACCGGGCCCCGCTGCGCCGAGCTCGGTGAGAAACTTGAACTCGACCGCGTCGAGGTATCCGGAGGTCCAGAGTCCGCCGAAGGTGCTGTCGACGCCGGCGCTCACCGGTCGCATCACCGGATCGCCCACGTGCACGACGTCGTCGGTGGGCTCGGTACGCATACGCCATGCGCTGCCCCGCGCCACCGCTCGCGCCGGCCCCGCTGATCCTCGAGCCCACAGTTCGGCGACGACGAGTTCGACATTAGCGCCCGGCCGCGCCGTCCATGCGCGAATCGTGATGTCCGACACCGGAACAGGTCCGAGAATGTCGACGACCACCCGGCTGATTCGAGTATCGGGTCTGGCGTCGACCCGCTCGAGTGCGCGGACCAACAACGCGGACGGCGGAGCGCCGTGCTGCATCGTCGGTGCCCACAGGCTGACGGTGTGCTCGGTGGCGGTGACGATCTCGTAACCGTCGTCGTCGACACCGGCAGGAACGAAGAAGGCGTCCGGACTCGTCACAGCTCCGTCTCCTCCTGCTCCGCAGCCGCCTGCGGCCAACCGGGGTACGGCGGGGGAGTGCCGCCGAACTCGGGGCACAGTGCCCGGTGATCGCACCACTTGCACAGTGCGCCTTTCTTGGCGCGGAAGTCGCCGGTCTCACCGGCCGCCAGAATCGCCTTCCAGATGGCCGAGAGCATGCGCTCGAAGCGCAGCAGCTCACCCTCGTCCGGTGCGTATGTCAGCTCCTGCTTGTCGGCGAGGTACATCAACTTCAGTTGCGCGGGAACGACTCCGCGCATGCGCATGATCATCAGCGCATAGAACTTCATCTGGAACAGAGCTTTGGATTCGGTGAACTCACGCGGCGCACGTCCGGTCTTGTAATCGACGACGCGAATCATTCCGTTGGGTGCGACGTCGATCCGGTCGATGAATCCGCGCAGCGGCGTTCCGTCGTCCAACGCGATCTCGACGCGCTGTTCGCAGGACTCGGGATCGAAGTGCGTGGGATCTTCGAGTTCGTAGTACCCGTCCACCAGGGCACGAGCCCGGTCGAGAAACGCCGGACGGTCGTCCGCCGGAACCAGCGACGCGATGTCGGGTGACTCGGCCACGACCCGATCCCAGGCCGGGTCCACCAATTCGCGGGCTGTGGTGGGCACTCGATCGCGGGCAGGGAGTGCGTACAGGGCCTCGAGTGCGGCATGCACCACAGTTCCCTTCACCTGTGCCTCGGTGGAGACCTCGGGAAGCCGGTCCACGGCACGGAAGCGATACAACAGTGGGCACTGCTTGAAATCACCTGCGCGAGAAGGAGACAGAGCCGGGGTACTGCGGTTGCCGGACCTCGAACGCGGTACGTCGGCGCTGTCACCGACATCGAGAAGAGGTAAGTCGATGGGGCTCGACACGGAAATACTCACGACTGCGAGACTATGCCGCTGGTCCGACATCTTCGGTGAAGGCCGTAGTCTGGCACGTCGAGTCGTCCCCCGACGCCCGCCGATCGAGGCCGAGCGTCACATCGCAACGAAAGCAGGTCCGCTGTGTCCTCCGGTGATTCCACATCCGCGTCGACCGACGGATTCGAGGCCGACGCCGCGTTCGACGCCACGGTCGACGCATCGCTGCCCAGTGCGGACGACGTGGTCACTGCCACGACCGACGAGATCGAACTCGACCCGAATGTCACGTCCGGCGCGGAGGCCACTCCAGCTGCCGACGCCACAGCTGCAGACGCACCGGCGGAGACCGGTCCCGCCCGCAGTGGGCCGTTTCGAGTGGGCGATCGAGTTCAGCTCACCGACGGCAAGGGTCGTCACTACACGGTGGTACTGGAAGCCGGTAAGGAATTCCATACTCACCGCGGCGGCATCACTCACGACAAACTGCTCGGTGCCGACGAGGGCAGCGTCGTCACCTCCGTCAACGGCACCCCCTACCTCGCGCTGCGGCCGCTGCTGACCGACTACGTGCTCTCGATGCCCCGCGGTGCCCAGGTGATCTACCCCAAGGACGCGGCGCAGATCGTGCACGAGGGTGACATGTTCCCCGGCGCACGGGTGCTCGAGGCCGGTGCAGGATCCGGCGCTCTGACGTGCTCACTGCTGCGTGCAGTCGGTACAGCAGGAACGGTCATCTCCTACGAGATCCGGCAGGACCACGCCGACTATGCCGTGAAGAACGTCGAGACGTTCTTCGGCGAGCGCCCGTCGAACTGGCACCTGACCGTGGCAGACGTCGACCAGTTCGGTGTCGATCGTCCGGGTGAGCAGGTCGATCGGGTGGTTCTGGACATGCTCGCGCCGTGGGACGCGTTGCCCGCGGTGTCCAAGGCCCTCGTCCCCGGTGGGGTGCTGCTGGTCTACGTGGCCACGGTGACGCAGCTGTCCAAGGTCGTCGAGGCGCTACGCGCACAGGAGTGCTGGACCGAACCTCGATCGTGGGAGTCGATGGTTCGCGGCTGGCACGTGGTGGGTCTCGCGGTTCGCCCCGAGCACCGCATGCAGGGACACACGGCATTCCTCGTCAGCGTTCGACGCCTCGCCGAGGGCACCGTGACCCCGAAACCGCAGCGTCGTTCCGGTAAGGGCTGACGCTGCAGGCTCGGCTGCCGACTCAGACGCAGGGTGCCTGGCCCATGGCCAGGATCTGGCACGTGCTGGCGTCCGACAGCTTCCAGGTGCCATCGATCAGCACCCAGGTCTGCGGTGCCGGAGCCGCGGTCCCGCGTGGAGTGGCGATGGCGACGTCCGCGGTGGACGTCTCACCGGCGACGGTCGGTTCCGACACCTCGAAGGTGATCGCTCCGTAGTTCGCCAGTGCGGCGGTCATCGTCTCCAGGTTCGTCAGGCGCGCCTGACCGTTCTCCACTGCCGCAGCCTTGGTCGCTGCGTCCACGTCCGGTGCGACCAGCTGCTGCAGCGAGGTCTGCAATTCGGCGACGGTAGGTGCTGTGACAGCCGGCCCGGCGGTGGTCGTCGGCATGGAGTCGCTGGTCGACGCGGAATTGTGATCGGCGTGATCGGATTCATCGCTCGAACTGCATCCTGCACCCACCAGAGCCACCGCGGCTACTGCGACGCTTGCCGAGAGAATACGCATTTTCACTGGTGAGGCCCCTGATTCCGTCGTCTGTCGATCGATTGGTCAGGTGAGGCTAACATGAACTGGGATGGCCTTTCGAGGCCGCCGAGCAGAGTGGATGCCGACCCCGTTCGAGGTGTCGGTCCGCATCTCCGCGCCGCTGCCGGTAGCGTTGATAGATCGTCACTGGGAGGAGTCGCTCATGAGCTCAACAGACAATCCGGATGTGGCCGCGGCCAGAGCCGAACTGGACGCCGTGCGAGCCGAAGTCGCGTCGCTACGGCGCCAACTGGGGGAGTCCCCCGAGCAGGTACGCGAGCTCGAGGGCCGGGTCGATTCCTTGTCGCTGCGCAACACGAAGTTGCTCGACACTCTCAAGGAGGCCCGACAACAGCTCATCGCGCTGCGCGAGGAGGTGGACCGTCTCGGTCAACCGCCGAGCGGATACGGCGTCCTGCTGAGCGTGTTCGAGGACGGCACAGTCGACGTGTTCACGTCCGGTCGGAAGATGCGACTGACGTGCTCACCCAACATCGAGGCCGACACGCTCGCTCCGGGACAGACCGTGCGGTTGAACGAGGCGTTGACCATCGTCGAGGCGTGCACCTTCGATCAGGTCGGCGAGATCAGCACTCTCCGAGAGCTTCTGGGGGATGGATCGCGCGCTCTCGTCGTCGGACATGCCGACGAGGAACGGGTGGTCTGGCTGGCCAAACCGTTGATCGACATGGTCAACGACGACGGACCGGTCGACCCGGACGAGCCGTCACGGAAGCTCCGTCCCGGGGATTCGCTGCTGGTCGACACCAAGGCCGGCTACGCGTTCGAGCGCGTTCCCAAGGCCGAGGTGGAAGATCTCGTTCTCGAGGAGGTTCCGGACGTCGGATACGAGGACATCGGCGGTCTCGGTCGACAGATCGAGCAGATTCGGGACGCCGTAGAGCTGCCGTTCCTGCACAAGGATCTGTTCCGAGAGTACTCACTGCGTCCGCCGAAGGGCGTGCTGCTGTACGGCCCTCCCGGGTGTGGAAAGACGTTGATCGCCAAGGCCGTTGCCAACTCGCTGGCCAAGAAGATCGCCGAGGCACGTGGCCAGGATGCGCGGGAGGCGAAGTCGTTCTTCCTCAACATCAAGGGCCCCGAGCTGCTCAACAAGTTCGTCGGTGAGACCGAGCGTCACATCCGCATGATCTTTCAGCGGGCACGAGAGAAGGCGTCCGAGGGCACCCCGGTCATCGTGTTCTTCGACGAGATGGACTCGATCTTCCGTACCCGCGGCTCCGGCGTCTCGTCCGACGTGGAGACGACGGTCGTTCCGCAGCTGCTCGCCGAGATCGACGGTGTCGAAGGCCTAGAGAACGTCATCGTGATCGGTGCGTCCAATCGCGAGGACATGATCGACCCGGCGATCCTGCGACCCGGCCGACTCGACGTGAAGATCAAGATCGAGCGTCCCGACGCCGAATCGGCACAGGACATCTTCTCGAAGTACCTGACCGATTCGCTTCCGGTCAACGCCGACGACGTCGCCGAGTTCGGCGGCGATCGCGCGGCGTGCATCCGGGGCATGATCGATCGCGTCGTCGAGCGCATGTACGCCGAGAGTGACGACAATCGGTTCCTCGAGGTCACCTACGCCAACGGGGACAAGGAAGTTCTGTATTTCAAGGACTTCAACTCCGGGGCCATGATCCAGAACATCGTCGACCGGGCAAAGAAGTACGCCATCAAGTCGGTTCTCGAAACCGGAAACGCCGGACTGCGGATTCAGCACCTTTTCGATTCCATCGTCGACGAGTTCGCGGAGAACGAAGATCTGCCGAACACCACGAATCCGGACGACTGGGCTCGGATCTCGGGCAAGAAGGGCGAGCGAATCGTCTACATTCGCACGTTGGTCACCGGCAAGAACGCCAGCGCGAGCCGGGCGATCGACACCGAGGCCAATACCGGTCAGTACCTGTAGATCCACCGCTGGGCAGTTTTCGGGGCGCGTCCGCACAGGGCGCGCCCCGAACTGCATCTGTCGGCCGTCTAGGCTCGACTTATGCAGCGCATCATCGGTATCGAGGTCGAGTACGGCATTTCTTCACCGACCGAACCCACCGCCAACCCGATCCTGACGTCCACCCAGGCGGTGTTGGCGTACGCGGCAGCCGCAGGAGTGCCCCGCGCCAAGCGCACCCGCTGGGACTACGAGGTGGAATCACCGCTGCGCGATGCACGAGGCTTCGATCTCGGACGGTTCAGCGGACCGGCTCCGGTCATCGATGCCGACGAAATCGGTGCGGCGAACATGATTCTCACCAACGGTGCCCGCCTGTACGTCGATCACGCGCACCCCGAGTACTCGGCCCCGGAGGTGCGGGACCCACTGGACGCGGTGATCTGGGACAAGGCAGGCGAACGCGTCATGGAAGCGGCCGCACGGCACGCGTCGAGCGTCCCGGGGGCTCCGCGCCTGCAGCTGTACAAGAACAACGTCGACGGCAAGGGCGCGTCGTACGGCACGCACGAGAACTACCTGATGTCGCGCGAGACGCCGTTCTCGGCGGTGATCGCGGGGCTCTCGCCGTTCTTCGCCTCCAGGCAGGTCATCACCGGCTCCGGTCGAGTCGGTATCGGCCAGTCGGGCGACGAGGCCGGGTTCCAGCTCTCGCAGCGAGCGGACTACATCGAGGTGGAGGTCGGACTGGAGACCACCCTCAAGCGCGGCATCATCAACACCAGGGACGAACCGCACGCAGACGCAGACAAGTACCGACGTCTGCACTGCATCATCGGCGACGCCAACCTGGCGGAGATGTCGACCTACCTCAAGGTGGGAACCACGGCCCTCGTGCTCGACCTCATCGAGGCGGGCGTCGACCTGTCGGATCTGCAGCTGGCCAGGCCGGTCACGGCTGTCCATCAGATCAGCCACGATCCCACCCTGCGCAAGGCCGTGGCACTCGCCGACGGCCGCGAACTGACGGGCCTTGCGCTGCAGCGGATCTACCACCAGCGGGCGGCGAAGTTCGTGGCCGCCGAGGGCAGCGACGACGCACGAGCACTGGACGTGCTCGACAAGTGGGCGATGGTGCTGGACCTGCTCGAGCGCGATCCCATGGAGTGCGCGCATCTGCTGGACTGGCCGGCGAAATTGCGACTGCTCGAAGGGTTCCGACAGCGTGAGGGCCTCGGCTGGTCCGCTCCGCGGCTGCACCTGGTGGACCTGCAGTATTCCGATGTTCGCCTCGACAAGGGGCTCTACAACAGGTTGGTCGCCCGCGGTTCGATGGATCGTCTCGTCACCGAGCAGCAAGTTCTCGATGCGGTCGGCACACCGCCCGACGACACGAGGGCCTACTTCCGCGGCGAATGCCTGCGCAAATTCGGTGCCGACATCGCCGCGGCGAGCTGGGACTCGGTCATCTTCGATCTCGGTGGCGATTCGTTGGTACGGATTCCGACGCTCGAGCCGTTGCGGGGAACGAAATCCCACGTCGGTGCCCTGCTGGAGTCCGTGGACAGTGCAGCGGAACTGGTCGACCAGCTCACCACCTGATCGTCCAGGGCATTCGAATGGGTCGTTCGGCGGTGTCTTGCCAACCGGCGAGGTCGGACTGTCGGTAGGGTAAAGGTCCGTGCACTTTCGGCGGAACGTTCGGTAGCACTTGCACATCCACGCCGGTGCGCCTCGGATGACCCGGCGACCGTGCAGTAGATCTGTTTTCTCGATACACAGAGGAGGTCGGCGACTATGGCTCAGGAGCAGACACGGCGCTCGGGCGGCGGCGGCGACGACGAGGTCCCAGGCGACACGGGGGCCGGTGGCCAGGAACGGCGCGAGAAGTTGGCCGAGGAGACCGACGATCTTCTCGACGAGATCGACGACGTTCTCGAGGAGAATGCCGAGGACTTCGTCCGCGCCTACGTTCAGAAGGGCGGCCAGTGACGGTGGATCGTTCGGACCCACGGTCGGCAGGCGACGGACCGGCGATTCCGCTGGGGTCCAGTAGCTCGTCCTTCTCCGACTACCTCCGTCAGCACGCCCCGCACCTGCTGCCGGAGAGCGGCCTCGCCGCGGACCTGGCGTCCCACGCCGCCAACGGCACCACCGACAAGTCCGGCATCGCTCCGCACGGTACGACGATCGTCGCCCTCACCTACGCGGGCGGGGTGCTGATCGCCGGTGATCGGCGCGCCACTCAGGGCAATCTGATCGCCAACCGTGACATGCAGAAGGTCTACGTCACCGACGAGTACTCCGCTGCGGGCATTGCCGGAACTGCGGGTATCGCAATCGAATTGGTTCGTCTGTTCGCTGTCGAACTCGAGCACTACGAGAAGATCGAGGGCGTGCCGCTCACCTTCAACGGCAAGGCCAACAAGTTGTCGTCGATGGTTCGGAGCAATCTGGGTGCGGCGATGCAGGGACTGGCTGCGGTGCCGTTGCTGGTCGGATTCGACATCGACATCTCCGATCCCGACAGAGCCGGACGCATCGTGTCGTACGACGTGGTCGGCGGGCGTTACGAGGAGCGGTCGGGCTATCACGCAGTGGGTTCGGGCTCGTTGTTCGCCAAATCCGCGCTCAAGAAGTTGTACCGCCCCGGAATGTCCGAGGACGAGGCGCTTCGGGCTGCAGTCGAGTCGCTGTACGACGCCGCCGACGACGACTCGGCCACCGGTGGTCCCGATGTCACCCGCGGCATCTACCCGACGGCAGTTGCCATCACGAGCGTCGGTGCGGACGACGTCGCGCACGATCGCATATCGGCTGCGGCCCGATCGGTTCTGGCAGAACGAACCGAGAGCGCAGCACACACCGGCGGCACGGACCACCACACCCGAGCAGGCCAGGAAGTCAGCGAAGGGGGTAGCGCGCTATGACGATGCCGTATTACGCATCTGCCGAACAGATCATGCGCGATCGTTCGGAATTGGCGCGCAAGGGAATCGGCCGCGGCCGCAGCGTCATCGTGCTGGCGTATGCCGACGGGGTCCTGTTCGTCGCCGAGAATCGCTCGACCGCGCTGCACAAGGTCAGTGAGCTCTACGACCGCATCGGTTTCGCTGCCGTCGGCAAGTACAACGAGTTCGAGAACCTACGCAAGGCCGGCATCCAGCACGCAGACATCAAGGGATACACCTACGATCGACGCGATGTCACCGGCCGGTCGTTGGCGAAGACCTACGCCCAGGCACTGGGCACCATTTTCACCGAGCAGCTCAAGCCGTACGAGGTCGAGATCTGCGTCGCCGAGGTGTCCCATCAGGACGAGCCGATGGCCACGCAGCTGTACCGCATCACGTACGACGGCTCCATCGTCGACGAACAGGATTTCGTCGTCATGGGCGGTACCACCGAGCCCATCGTGGCCGCGCTGAAGGATACGTACCGGTCCGGCCTCGGGTTGGCGGACGCAGTTCGTATCGCCGTCGACGCGCTCACCGCCGGTCCGACGTCGCCTGCGACTGCCGGTGCCGAGCCCGAGAAGAAGGTTCTCGAGGTGTCGGCCCTGGAGGTGGCCGTCCTGGATCAGGGGCGACCGCGTCGAGCGTTCCGGCGTATCGCCGGAGCTGCTCTGGCGGATATGTTGCCCGCATCGGCACCGTCCGCGACCGGCGACGGCTCCTCGGAGCCGGAGACTCCGCAGTAGTCCCCACACTTCGGATCGAGGTCGACGGCCTCGTGCTCTATCGCTTCCGGTAGAGCACGAGGCCGTTCTTGTCGCTGCTGAACTGGAATGTCGTGCCGTCTCCGACGACCTCGCCGTCAGCCGCGAGGGCAACCGGGGCACCGTCCACCTCGACGGTCAAGCGTTGCGCCACACTGCGCACGTAGGCAGGCGACGAGCCGAGCGTTCCTGTGATCGTCGCCCACAGCAGTCGTGTTCTCGATGCCTTGGGTTCCGACGGGAGAAAGCGAACATCGAGGGTGCCGGTATGAATGCTGCTGCGCGACATGGGAACTTGATCGATCGGATCGTAGGTACCGTTGCCGACGAAGAGCATCCACACCGAGTGCGGCACCCCGTCGAGTCGAATGTTCAGTGGCTCTGCAGCCGCGAGCACTCGTGTCATCGCAACCGCAGCGGCCGGCCACTTACCGATTCGCTTCTGCAGCTTCTGCCGTAACCGCACCGAGTCGGGGTAACCCCCGAACGTCGCGGTGTTGACGAACGACACACTGCGGCCGTCGACGTCCACCTCGGCGATATCGACCAGTTCGGCGGTGCCCGCCTCGACGGCGGCGGCGGTGTCCTCGACTGCGGTCAGACCGGTGTCGCGAGCGAAGTGGTTGAGAGTGCCACCCGGAAACGCGGCGAGTGGCAGGCCGTTACGGGCGGCCGAGGCGGCGACGCTGACGACCGTGCCGTCGCCTCCACACACTCCGAGAGCACGCGGCGTCGTGTTCCGAATTCTCTCTTCCAGTTGCTCGTTGAAGTCCCTCTCGGGATCGGGTACGAAGAGGTCGGCGTCGGGGAGCTCGCGACGGATGGCGTCCGGTACCGCCTCCGAACCGTCACCGGATCCGGGATTGACCAGCACCAACAGTCCCCGTCCGCCCGGCAGTGCCTCGACCTCGACCGGCGAGCCGAGATCGGCGGGCTTCGCCGAACGCACGGCCCACCAGCGGCGGGTCGACAGCGCGACCGCCGAACCGAGCGCCGCTCCGGCGACGACATCGGTGGGCCAGTGGACGCCGACGTGAACCCGGGAATAGCAGACTGCTGCGGCGACCGGAGCCAACAGCAATCCTGCCTTCGGTGATTCGATGGCGACCGCGGTGACGAAGGCGGCCGCGGACGCCGAGTGACCGGAGGGAAACGACGAGGACACCGGCGGGGCGAGCACCCGGCGCAGTACGGGAACCAGCTCGGTATCCGGCCTCGACCTCGGGAACACCGGCTTGAGCAGACCGTTCGCCACGGCGCTCGCACCCGCCACGGCGATCAGCCCCCGCACGCCGCCGCGTCGGGCCGAGCCACCGGCCGCGCCGAGAAGTGCGGCAGCTCCGAGCCACAGGCGACTGTGATCGGCGGCCGTGCTCAACGCGCGGAGCCCTGCATCCGCCCTGCTCGAGCGCAATGCCGCGCTTCGTGAAACCAGGGACAGGTCCCACGCGTGAACCGAGGCCGCAACAGACGTTGGCGTGGAAGTCATAGGGCCCAGCCTAGGCATGGACGCCATCGAGGCGCTCCGACACATCCATCGGTGGCTTGCGTTGTAGTGTCGAAGTGTGCAGCGACGAATTATGGGCATCGAGACCGAGTTCGGTGTCACATGTACCTTTCACGGACACCGACGCCTGAGTCCGGACGAGGTGGCCCGCTACCTCTTCCGTCGCGTGGTCTCGTGGGGCCGCAGCTCGAATGTGTTCCTCCGCAACGGCGCTCGCCTCTATCTCGACGTCGGTTCGCATCCCGAGTACGCCACTGCCGAATGCGACAGCCTGCTGCAATTGGTCACCCATGATCGCGCAGGCGAGCGAGTACTCGAGGATTTGCTGATCGACGCCGAGCAGCGTCTCGCCGAGGAGGGCATCGGCGGAGACATATACCTGTTCAAGAACAACACCGATTCGGCGGGCAACTCCTACGGTTGCCACGAGAATTTCCTCGTCCAGCGAGCGGGCGAATTCTCGCGCATCTCGGATGTACTCCTACCGTTCCTGGTCACCCGCCAATTGATCTGTGGCGCAGGCAAGGTGCTGCAGACACCCAAGGCCGCGACGTTCTGCCTCTCGCAGCGCGCCGAGCACATCTGGGAAGGCGTGTCGTCGGCCACCACTCGTTCGCGGCCGATCATCAACACCCGCGACGAACCGCACGCCGATGCCGAGAAGTATCGCCGGCTCCACGTCATCGTCGGCGATTCCAACATGGCCGAGACCTCGACCATGCTCAAGGTGGGGACGGCCGCACTCGTACTCGAGATGATCGAGGCAGGCGTCTCGTTCCGAGACTTCGCGCTGGACAATCCGATTCGAGCCATTCGCGAGGTCAGCCACGATCTGACCGGTCGCAGGCCGGTCCGCCTCGCCGGTGGCCGCCAGGCCAGTGCACTCGAAATCCAGCGTGAGTACTACTCCCGGGCCGTCGAGCATCTCCAGACGCGGGAGCCCAATGCTCAGGTGACCCAGGTGGTGGACCTGTGGGGACGCACACTCGATGCCATCGAGTCGCAGGACTTCGCCAAGGTCGACACCGAAATCGACTGGGTCATCAAACGCAAGCTGTTCGAGCGGTATCAGGACCGCTACTCGATGGAACTTTCCGATCCCAAGATCGCTCAGCTCGATCTTGCGTACCACGACATCAAGCGTGGACGGGGAGTGTTCGACGTGCTGCAGCGCAAGGGTCTGGTCAAGCGAGTCACCGAGGACGAGCAGATCGACGAAGCGGTGAATCTGCCGCCGCAGACGACACGCGCGAAGCTGCGCGGTGAGTTCATCACCGCGGCCCAGGAAGCCGGACGCGACTTCACCGTCGACTGGGTACACCTGAAACTCAACGATCAGGCGCAGCGAACGGTGTTGTGCAAGGACCCGTTCCGTTCGGTCGACGAGCGCGTCGAGCGACTCATCGCATCGATGTAGTCCGGACGCGACTCGGCTGGAGGTCGGGTAGCGATCCAGGCAACTCGGGTCGCTACAGCTCCGGCGGGCGGTGAACAACTAGGCTCGACTGTCGTGGCCACCACCAAAGTCGAACGCCTGATGAACCTGGTCATCTGTCTGTTGTCGACGCGTCAGTTCCTGACCGCGGAGTGGATCCGCGAGAGCGTTGCCGGGTACGACGACTCGACGAGCCTCGAAGCGTTCAGCAGGATGTTCGAGCGTGACAAGAACGAACTGCGCGATCTCGGGGTGCCCCTCGAGACCGGCATCGCTACGCGGTTCGGTGGTGTCGAGGGTTATCGCATCAACCGAGATGCCTACGAGCTGCCGGACATCGATCTCACCAGCGAGGAATCGGCTGCGGTCGCGGTGGCCGTCAAACTGTGGGAATCACCGGAACTGACCTCCGCGGCCCAGAGTGCGCTGCTGAAACTGCGCGCCGCAGGTATTCAGGTCGACCAGAACGAGTCGGCCGCTGCCGTCACGGCCGTTCCGGCCCGAACCCGCGGGTCCGAGCCCGCACTGGGCGCCCTGCTCGCGGCGATCGACGAGGGTAAGTCGGTGCGGTTCGAACATCGACCCTCGTTGACCGAGCCGTTCGTCACCCGAACCGTCCAGCCGTGGGGCGTTGTGACGTTCCGGGGACGGTGGTACCTCGTTGGACACGACGTGGACCGAGACGACACCCGAACCTTCCGACTGTCCCGGATCGGCGACGACGTCAAAGCCTTCGGATCACCTCAGAGTGTCCGCAAGCCCGACGGTATCGATCTTCAGGACATCGTCCGCCGCGTCGCGGGCACGTCCTCGGTGTCGGGTACCGCGCGAGTGTGGCTCCAGGACGGTCGGGCGACGGAGCTGCGGAGGATGGGCACCGTGGTGGGGGAGCAGACGGTGGGGTCGCGTACCGGAACTGTCGTCGAGGTTCCGGTACGGTCCTGGGATTGGATTTCGCGGCTCATCGCCGGTCACGGTCCCGACGCGATGGTGTTGGCCCCGGCAGAGCTGCGGGCCGATGTCATCTCCACATTGCAGACTGCAGCCGAACTGGAGAACGAACGATGAGCGCGCGTCTGTCGGTGCGGTTGGCCCGCCTGCTCAACATGGTGCCCTTCTTCATGGCCAATCCGGGGTTGAGCGCCGAGGAGGCCGCTCGGGAACTGGGCGTGACCACCGCGACGCTGATGGCCGATCTCAATCAGCTCTGGATGTGCGGTCTGCCCGGGTACGGACCGGGTGACCTCATCGATCTGTCGTTCTCCGAGGAGAGCATCGACGTCACCTTCTCCGCCGGGATCGACCGGCCGCTGCGGTTGACGTCCACCGAGGCCACCGCACTGTTGGTCGCACTTCGGTCGTTGACCTCGATGCCGGGGATGGTCGATCCGTCGGCCGCTCAGCGGGCGATCGCGAAGATCGAGACCGCGGCCGGGTCGGCGGCGGCGAACGTGCCGCTCTCGTCCGACCACGACACGGCCGACGCGGAGGAGGGTCCGGTGTCGAGCACCGTACGGTCTGCGCTCCGAGCCCGGCACGCACTCGAACTCACCTACTACTCGGCGTCGCGAGACGTGCTCACCGAGCGCATCGTCGATCCGATCAGGACCGTGGTGGTCGACGACAACAGCTATCTGCAGGCATGGTGTCGCGGTGCCGAGGGCGTTCGGCTGTTCAGATTCGATCGCATCGATTCGGCCACCGAACTCGACGAACCGTCGTCCCCGCCGGAGTCGGTGCAGGACGAGGACGCGTTCGAGATTTTCAACGACGACCCCTCTCTGTCCCAAGCGCGGTTACGCGTCTCACCTGCGTTCACCTGGATCCTGGACTACTACCCGATGACGCAGGTAGCCGCCGATTCGGACGGGTCCATCGAGGTGACCATGCGTTTCGCGACGCTGCAGTGGATGACCCGGTTGACCCTCGGGTTCGGCGGTGGCGTAACAGTACTGGGACCTGAATCCTTGGTGAATTCCGTCCGCGATCGCGCGCGATCCGCCCTGATTGCCTACGCGGAGCTCGACGCCACCGACACCGGCGGCGGCGTCGCAACATGAACGTGAGGTGAAGCGGTGCGCTCCGTTGCCGAGCGCACCGCCCGCCGTCGGGTACGCTCGATTCATCTGATCTCAGGAGGTTCACATGGGATTCACCAGTCCCTGGCACTGGGCCATCGTTGCGGTGGTCGTCATCATTCTGTTCGGTTCCAAGAAGCTGCCCGAGGCTGCGCGTGGACTCGGACGCTCGTTGCGCATCTTCAAGAGCGAGGTCAAGGAGATGCAGAACGACGGCAAATCCGACACCGATACCGCGACTGCACAGCAGCCGGCCGCACCCGCTCAGCTGCCCTCACCGGCACCCGTGGCGCAGACCGAGACCACACCCCAGCACGACGCGAAGTCTGCCTGAGCGACGCCGCTCAGCACACCTTCGGTGCCGCGTCGGCACCGAAGGTTCACTGCTGTCGGTGACGGCCTCGTGCCGCCTGCCGACCGAAGAAGGCTGACCGTAGAACACCATGCGCATTCCGTTCGATCCACGGCGCAGTAAGCGTCGAGTCAATCCCGACGGCACGATGTCGTTGGTCGATCACCTGTACGAGCTGCGAACCCGGCTGCTCTGGTCGCTGCTGGCCATCGCGGTGACCACTGCATTCGGATTCTTCTGGTACTCACACACGATCTTCGGCGTCGAAAGCCTGGGCGATCTGCTCCGAGGCCCGTACTGCACCCTGGACCCGAGCCTGCGTGCGGATCTGAGCAACGACGATCAGTGCCGCCTGCTCGCCACCGGC
>CAFBLX010000045.1_pt1 | contig 15398 bp, 15 predicted proteins | sample 7268311 | NCBI WGS metagenome assembly CAFBLX01 (sample SAMEA6814046, study PRJEB35770) | freshwater metagenome | biome: Freshwater; feature: Freshwater reservoir; material: water | place: Czech Republic | collected 2017-05-23 | depth 30m m | reverse complement strand
GAGGAACAGCGACGCGACGCCGTAGGCGAACACCCACTTGGTGGCGCGCGGCGGGGTCTCCGCCGGCCACGGATGATCGGCCTTGCCCACTTTCTGCGCGGGCGAGCCGGACCACATCTGGCCGGCCTTCACTCGTCCGACGACGGCGGAGCCGGCCGTCACGACCGCGTTCTTGCCGACCTTGGTACCGGGCAGCAGCGTGGAGCGGGCACCGACAGTGGCACCCGCACCGATCTCGATGCCGCCGATGTAGACGAGATCGCCGTCGATCCAATGACCGGATAGGTCGACCTCGGGCTCGATGGAGCAACCGTCGCCGAGTTCGAGCATGCCGGTCACGGGCGGCAGGGTGTGCAGGTCGACGCCCTTACCGATCTTCGAACCGAGAGCGCGCGCGTAGTAGACCATCCACGGTGCACCCGACAGGTTGGACGCGCCACTGGCATCGGTCAATCTCGTTGCCGCCCACAGCCTTATGTGCATGCTGCCGCCGCGTCGATACGCACCGGGTTTCAAGCCCGCCAACAGGATGCGAGATCCGATCACCGAGATCGCCATGCGGCCGACCGGAGTGATGAACAGGACGAACGCGAGAAGAATCCACCACCACGACAGCGTCGGAGCCCACGGCACGTCGTCGAACCAGGCCATGACGTTGAACAGCAGGCCGAGCCAGGTGACCCACTGCAACCCGGTCAGGGTCGTCAACGGCACGGTCGCCAGAATCTGCGCCCACTGCGCGGTGCGGGACGTCGGTGCCACGTCGCGGGGGATTGCCTCCACGACAGGCTTCAGGTCGTCCAGATACTGTGCCAGAGAACCCAACCGCGGGTGATCGTAGAGCTGCGCGACGGTGATCTCGGGGAACCGCTCGCGCAGTGCCGTCACCAGCTGAGCGGCCGACAGTGATCCGCCACCGTTGGCGAAGAAGTCGGCGTTCTCGTCGTTGACCTGAGCGCCGAGGATGTTGGTCCACAACTCGGCCACCCACCCCGCGGTACCTCCGAGCGCCGACGCGCCCGCCATGCCGGGCAGCGGCCACGGGAGCGCATTGCGGTCGACCTTGCCCGAGGTACGTGTGGGCATCTCGTCGACCAGCGCGAGCCGCGGTACGAGCGCCGACGGCAACTGCTCGGCCAACAAGGCGCGCGCGGCCTCCAGGTCGAAGTCGGGATTGGTACTGGCGAGATATCCCACCAGAACCGAGTTGCCCGCAGCGGTCTTGCGGACTGCCGCGGCCGCGCCGCCGACGCCCGGAAGTGCTTGCAGCGCATTGTCTATCTCGCCCAGCTCGATGCGTCGCCCGCCGAGCTTGACCTGGTCGTCGGCGCGGCCCTGGAACAGCAGTCCTTCGAGCTCGAGCTTCACCAGATCGCCGCTGCGATACGCCCGGTCCCACCCGAGAGAGGGCATGGGCGCATACTTCTCGGCGTCCTTGGCCGGATCGAGATACCGGGCGAGGCCGACGCCGCCGATGACGAGCTCGCCCACTTCGCCGACCGCCACCGGAGTGCCCGAGGCGTCGACGACCGCCAGATCCCAACCGTCCAGCGGTAATCCGATGCGGACCGGACCTTTACCGTCCATGATGGACGCGCACGCGACAACCGTCGCCTCGGTGGGGCCGTAGGTGTTCCAGACTTCCCGGCCTTCGACGGCCAGCCGCTCGGCCAGCTCGGGTGGGCATGCTTCGCCGCCGAAGATCAACAGCCGCACCGCTTCCAGTGCCACGGCGGGCCACAGTGACGCCAGCGTAGGCACCGTCGAGACGACGCTGATGTCTCGGGAGACGAGCCACGGACCGAGGTCGAAGCCGGATCGCACCAGGGAGCGCGGGGCGGGCACCAGGCAGGCGCCGTGCCGCCACGCCAGCCACATCTCCTCGCAGGAGGCGTCGAACGCGACCGACAGGCCGGCGAGCACTCGGTCGCCTGGTCCCAGCGGATCCTTCTGCAGGAACATCCGGGCCTCGGCGTCGACGAATGCCGCGGCGTTACGGTGGCTGACTGCAACACCTTTGGGGGTTCCGGTCGAACCCGAGGTGAAGATCACCCACGCGTCGTCCTCGGGTGTGGGCAGCTCGGGCACCGGAGTACCGGCACCCAGTTCGGGCGCATTCTGTTTCGGCGCGGTGCCGGCAGCGATTCCGCCCGCAGTGACGATGGCCGTCACCTGCGCCTCACCGAAGACCAGTTCGGCGCGCTCTTCCGGATCGTCGGCATCGACGGGTACGTACGCAGCCCCGACGTCGAGGATCGACAGAATCGCGACATAGAGCGAGAAGGACCCCGACGGCATCCTGATGCCGACGCGGTCACCGCGCCGGACACCGGCGTCGGCGAGCCACTGGGCACCCTCGGCGATGTCGTCCAGCAGTTCGGCGTAGCTGACCGACACCGTCCCGTCGTCGATCGCGGGTGCATCCGGGAAGCGATCGGCGGTCTCTTGTAGTACGTCGATCAGTGTGCGGGCCGGCGGGGCAAGGGGCGAGCGGAGAAACGCGGCCGGAGCAGGTGCGATATCCGTGCTCGAACCCGGCAGATCGTTCTCTTGGTGCACAGGCAACCGGGTGTCCTTCTCGTTCGTTGGCAGATGACTCTTGTGGTGCTGAGGAAAGCAGCGCCGTTGGTTATCTCACGTTCTGTTTGCCAGCAGGTGAACGAGCGCGCCTTCCCACCGCGGAAATCCTACTGCTGTGTCGGAGCGATCCCCGGCTTGACAAAACCGTGGCGGGTTTGCCAGTGTCTTGACCACGGTCACGAGTACCAGCATCGAGCCCCGGCTTGCTGGTCGGCAACCCTCCTTCGCGGTGGGGTGCTCCGGGTGACGACCAGGCTGACACCGAACAATCGGTGCGGCAAGCGCGGACTCGTTCACGAATATCTTCCGTTGCGGGTCCCTCGAACGTGAGGGCTTGATCTGTCATGACGTCTGTACTTTCCCGTCCCTGCACTCCTTTTGCCCCTGTTTCCGGCACGGAGTTGCAGGTTCCGTTGGTTCACGGCGGCACGTGCACCTACGCCAATTTCGATTACGCGGCCAGCGCGCCTGCGCTGTCCGCAGTGACCGATCGGATCGCGGAGTTGCTGCCGTTCTATTCGAGCGTGCACCGCGGGGCCGGCTACGCGTCCCGGGTGTGCACCGCGGCGTACGAGAAGGCGCGTGAGACCGTGGCTGGATTCGTTGGTGCACAGACGAATTCAGTGGTCGTGTTCACACGCAACACCACCGATTCGCTCAATCTGTTGGCCGCGTGCGTGCCAGGAGATACCGTGGTGCTCGATATCGAACACCACGCCAACCTCCTGCCGTGGCGTAATCGCCGAGTGGTGGTCGCAGCATCGACGTTGGCCGAGACGCTCGCCCGGCTCGACGCCGAACTGGCTGCGAAACCTGCTGCGCTACTGGCCATCACGGGTGCATCGAACGTCACCGGCGAAGTGCTCCCCATCGAGCAACTGGCCGATCTCGCGCATCGCCACGGTGCCCGGATCGTCGTCGACGGCGCACAGCTCGTTCCGCACCGTCGAGTGGACATCGCCGCACTCGGTGTGGACTATCTGGCGTTCTCCGGTCACAAGCTCTACGCCCCGTTCGGCGCGGGTGTGCTTGTGGGAAGCCGTGATTGGCTCGACGCGGGCGAGCCCCACCTGGCCGGCGGCGGTGCCGTGCGCAGTGTGACGATCGAGCACACCGACTGGGCTCCCGCACCGCAGCGTCACGAGGCGGGAACGCCCAACGTGCTCGGAGTCGCCGCGCTGGCGGCGGCGTGCGAGGCCATCGCGTCGTTCGACGAGGATGCCGCGACGACGCACGAGCGGGAATTGTCCACCCGATTGCGGGACGGGTTGGCCGCACTGAAGGGTGTCGAACTGCTGCAGGTGTGGGCCGACGCGCCCGACGTCGTCGGCATCGTCACGTTCACTGTCGCCGGCCACGACCCCGGTGAAGTGGCGGCGTACCTGTCGGCCGAACACGGCATCGGAGTGCGCGACGGAAAGTTCTGCGCCCACCCGCTGCTGCGCCGGCTCGGTCATGCCGACGGTGCCGTGCGGGCCAGTATCGGTCTCGGCAGTTCCTCGGCCGACGTGGACCGACTCGTCGACGCGTTGGCAGCGTTCGTCGAGTCCGGGCCGACGTGGGATTACGCCGAAGAAGCCGGGTGGTGGAACCCCGTACCGGACCCTCGGCCGTTCCCCGCCCTGGCCGACGGGGCCGCCGGGGTTGGATCCCCGTGCAGCCCCACAGGCAGTTAGCATGGCGTCATGACCGTGAGTGTCGTGTCGCGTGGCAATCGCCACTGGTGCAACAGGTATGTCGATCTGTGCCGCACTGCGTCCGGGTCGTGTTCGAGTTCGGCTCCGCTCCGACCGCATGCGCATCCCGACCGACGAATCAGGACCACCACTCATGTCGCACAATCACACCCGCATAGCCATCGAATCCGCTGACGTCTGGACCGAGCTGACCGTCGGGCCCGAGGTGAACACCGTCAGAATCGTTGCCTCGGACCTGCGGGAAGCTCAGCAGCAACGCGCCCGGTTGCACGCGGAAGCCGTCGACCGCGGTGAATCGGCCGACAATCTCGCGGTCTTCCTCGATCTCGAGATCTACATCGCTGCCGACGCCAGGACGGCCCGTCGGGAATTCGCCGCACTCGACGCGCCGGCAAGCCCGTCGTCCATCCGCTACGTCGGTACCCCGTCGGGACTGGCAAGTTTGATCTCCGACGTGACCGCGGCCGACGTCGCCGACGGCGTGACGCTGCAGGTGCACGGCGAGATCGAGCGGCAGTCGACGTTCCTGGCCGCGGGAGTGTTGCCGCTCCTCGAATCGCGCGGCACCCGCCTCGACACCGACGTCGTCGACGCGATCCTCAGCGCACCCCGAATTGCCCCGACCCTCGCGTCCTAGGTCGTTCGAGCTCAGGTGACGTCGATCGCCAGACCTGCGGTGATGCGCAGCAACTCGGAGTACGACGAGCGGAAGATCGTGTCGATGTGCCCGGCCGCGGCCCACAGTTCGGGGTGGGCCGCAAGGTCCTGATCGACGAACGTATCCAAATTCGTCGGATGGCCCACCGGAGCGATTCCCCCGATCGGCTGGCCGGTGGCGTGCTTGGCGGTACGCAGATCGGCCCGGGCGAGCGTGCCGCCGAGACGCTCACCGGTGTGCTCGAGATGAACATTGTGAGCCCCGGACACCAGGAGCAACACCGGCTCGTCGTCGAGCAGAAACACCATCGACTTCACGATCGCACCCACCTCGACGCCCAACGCAGCTGCGGCATCGGCGGCGGTGTGGGTGCCCTCGGGACTGTTCACCACCACCCCGTGATGACCACGAGAAATCAGGGTGTCGGCAACGTGGGCTGCATTCGGATGAAGTAGCCGGGACATGCCCCAACCCTATTGCCACACGACCGTTTACGCAGACAGGTCGAGATCACCGAACAGTCTCAATCGCGCCATTCCCCCGTCGGGGAAGATGTCCATTCGCACCTCCGACACCGGAGTGTCGTGGTCGAGAACGAAGCGATGCCGAGTGTCGGGCTGCAGTGTCGTTCGCGGCAAGAGTTCGATCCAGTCGCCGTCGCCCAGTCGCCCTTGCAGGGATGCCGCGCCGGGGGCGTTGCCCAGGAAGCAACTGGTGTCCAGCTCGGCCAGCCGGATTCGGCCCGTGCCGGCGAGCTGCACCTGCACCCAGTCGTTGGCGTCGTTGCGTCGACGCGAGGTCTCCCAGCCTTCGCCCATCGAGCGCGGCGGGCCGGGGAACAGCAGATTGTTGGGGGAGCTGTAGAACATGTTGGAGCAGGCCGAGACGTATGCGCCGTTCTCGAGCGCGGCCAGGTCGACGGGCCCGACGGCGAGGAACTTCGGGTCCGGGACGCCGCGTCCCAGTACTCGCAGCCGAGCGACGCCGCCGTCCGGGTAGATGGACAGCTTGACGTGCGTCCACCGGGCGTCGGACGCGACTTCGAATCGGTTCTCGCTGTCGCCATCGACGGCACTACGGGCGACGATGGTCGTCCATTCCGTCTCGTACAGCTCGGTCGGTGACGGGAATCCGGTCACCTCGGCGGCCTCGATCGAAACTTCCGGCGGATAGTTGCCGGTGAACCAGGACGTATCGACGATGACGGCCGACACGATGCCGGCAGCTCCGAGTCGCACGATCGCCTCGTCGTAGCCGGCCTCGCGTCGGCGCCGCGTCTCCCACCCGTCGTAGATCTGCCCCTTGTGCCCGAACGTCGCGGTCGAGTAGTCGGCTTTGCCCGGTGTGATCAGATTTTCCTTCTCGGCGAACGTCTCGTCGTTCGCCCACACCACTGCGCCACCGAGTGTGCGGACAGCGAGATCGGGCATCGGCAGAGGGAATGTGGCAGTCATGGGATGCCACTTTACTGGCTCGGCATCGATTCACCGGCGCTGCGACGACGGCGCAGAACCGCTGCCGCAGCCATCAGCAGCACGCCGATCAGGATGTAGAGACCCAGTCCGAGTGCCGGCTGCCCGACCCCCGCACCCGAGAAGTACACGATGCTGCGCACTCCTTCGGTGCCGATGCCCGGGGTGATCCACCGGCCGATCGACGCGTACACATGCGGCAGTACGTTGGCCCCGAAAGCGCCTCCAGCGCTGGGATTTCCGAGGATGACGAACAGCACGATCGCCGCCGGTACCGCAGCCACTCCGATCAGGGCTCGCAGGCCCATCGTGAACAGTCCGGTGGCGAAGACGACCCCGGTGCCCAGCACGGTGAGCGGAAACCAGTGTCCGGCAAAGGTTCCGAGTACGTGGGTGGTCAGCAGTGCTCCCAGTGCGCCCGAGGCAATCGAGTACGCGGCGAGAATGCCGACGTGGACACAGGTTTCGCGTCGGGTCGTCGGTGCCCCGATGAGCAGACCGAAGGCGGCCGCGAGGAGGTAGCCGCCGACGACCCAGCCCACCGACAGGTAGAAGCCGGACAATCCACGGTTGTCATGCACGCCGACCGGGATCTCGTCACGCACCACGAATTGGCGTCCCTGAGCGGCATCGACCTCGGTGAAGATCGATTCGAGGGCGGTCGCCACCGAGCTGCCGGCAGCGCTCGCGGTGATCAGTGTGTCGGTGCCGCTCGAGCCGACGACGTAGGCACCGAGGATGTCCCGATCGCGGAGCAGAGTGCGAACCTCGGCGGTGTCCACTGCCGTACGCGCGTCGAGCGGCGCACCGTCGATGGCGTCGAGGCGGTCGGCGGTCTGCTGGTCCAGGCCGGCGGGAAGCCCGGCCTCGGTCACCACGGCGATCGGAATCGCGTGGGGAGTCGGCTGATGGAACGCCGACACGTAGCTGAGGATGAAGCCGAGTTGCAGCACCAGCACTGCGGCGGCGAGTAGTGACATCTTGCGCATGAAAAGTGCTCCTGAACATGTCGAGACTCGAAGACCTTGTCGATACCCGAGGTATTCAATACTCTAGGTATCGTGAATGCCGAGCAGCAAGAAGAGTGGCGATCGACACAGCCACAGCGCAGGCCGCAGCGCACCGATGTGCGAGAGAGACTGCTCGCCGCAGCGGCCGACGAGTTCACCGAGCGCGGATACGCGGCGGCCAAGCTCACCGACATTGCCGATCGGGCCGGGTTCACGAAGGGGGCCGTGTATTCCAACTTCGATTCCAAGCAAGGGCTGTTCGCCGAACTGCTGGCACAGCGATCACTCGACCTCGCCGCCCGAGTACTCGCTCACGTGTCCGACCTGGACCCGCAGGCGGCTGCGGGAGCCGGCGGCGGCGAAATCGCGTCCTGGGTGGTCGCCGAGCCGCGGTGGCCACTACTGACCGTCGAATTCGGGATTCTCGCGGGCCGTGACCCGGTGATTGCCGAGCGCTACCGCACCGACCGTCGTGCCCTCCGCTCCGAGCTCGAACGACTCATCGCCGATCGAGCGGTGCAGTGGGGTGTGGGGGAGGCGTTCGATGCTCGACGCCTCGCGATGTCCTTGGCTGCGTTGATCTCCGGATTGGCCGTGGAACATTCGGTGGATCCGGAGGAGATCGACCGGTCCGTCATCGCCGATGCCGTGTCGGAACTGTTCGCCGGAGCGATAGCCAGAGCACAGCTCGATTGAGGGCTGCGCTACCGGGTACTCCGGGTTCATGACTGCTCAGAATCCAGAACCCGATGAGACTGCCGGCCTCGAAGCGGGCGGTAGCGTGACGCCGGGCGATACTCCTCCAGCCGAGACAGCAGTCGGTGGGCCCAACCACGAACCGCCGCAGCGCAGTCGCGTGATGCCGATCGTCGTCATCGTTCTGGTGGCATTGTTGGCGATCGTGATCGCCGGTGGCCTGATCGGTCGAGTTGTCGGCCTGTTCGGCTGATTTCGCGGTGTCAGTACGGCGGCCAGCCGCCTTCGGGACCCAACAGTCGGCCGAGGCGACGGTGATCGATCTCGACCAACTCCCTGCGCATGACCAGCCGTTCGGTCGGTTCGTCGTTGTCGAGTCGATGGCCGAGCTCCATCAGCACGTCCCTGGGTTCGAAACCGTCGGGAGCCATCATCAGGTTCGAGACGTACCGCCAGCCGAATTTCGATTCGTACGCGCGCGCTGCGGTGCCCAGGGCGCTACGTGATTCTGCGTCCATGGTCGTGCACATCTTGTTCGGCTCGGGCAGCGTCGCGGCCAAGGCGTCGATGACGTTGTCGGACAACTCGTTCAGCTCGGCGGCCGCCGCGGTGAACAACTCGTCCCGCGACCGGTACGGGCGGCCGTCGGCGAGACGTGAGGCCCAGGCAACCGAGCAACAGCACTCGTAGAGCGCGTGGACCGCCTTGCGACGCGGCAGATCGTTGAATGTCTCGAGACCCAACCCCTGATGCATCAACATGCATGAATGATGGAAGACCGGAGTCGGTCATTGCCATAGCTGAGCAGGCTCTTAGCGCAGACGTTACTCGGCGTAACACGCCCTGTAGGTACTGCTGCATCTGCCGCTAGGCTTGCAGCATGACCGAACGGAACTGGACCGCATTCTCTGTGGAGATCGCAGACCACATCGCGCACGTGACACTTCTCGGGCCGAACAAGGGCAACGCCATGGGCCCTGATTTCTGGAGCGAATGCCCAGAACTGTTCGACCGACTCGATGCCGATCCAGAGGTACGGGCCGTGGTTCTCGCGGGCTCCGGAAGGAACTTCACCTACGGTCTCGACCTGCCGGCCATGGCCGGAACGTTCGGACCGCTGATGGCCGACCAAGCACTCGCCGGACCCAGGACCACGTTCCACGACACCATCAAGACGATGCAGAAGGCCGTCAACGCCGTGGCGGACTGCCGCAAGCCCGTCGTCGCCGCAGTGCAGGGCTGGTGCATCGGTGGCGGCGTCGACCTCATCACCGCCGCCGACGTGCGATATGCCAGCGCCGACGCGAAGTTCAGCGTCCGCGAGGTGCGTGTCGCGATCGTCGCCGACATGGGATCTCTCGCTCGACTCCCCGCGATCATCGGCGACGGCCACCTGCGTGAGCTCGCGTTGACCGGCAAGGACATCGACGCGGCGCGCGCCGAGAAGATCGGCCTGGTCAACGACGTGTTCGAGGACCACGATGCCGTCCTCGCGGCCGCCCGCGAGTGCGCCGCGGCCATTGCTGCGAACCCGCCCCTGGTGGTGCAGGGCATCAAGACCGTCCTCGACCATTCCCGGTCGGCGAGCGTCGACGACTCGCTGAGATTCGTCGCGGCCTGGAACGCGGCTTTCCTCGCCTCGCACGATCTCACCGAGGCCATCACCTCGGTGTTCGAGAAGCGTCCGGCCCAATTCACCGGTAGCTGACGTGGTCGAATACGCCGATGAGCTGGGTACACAGCTGGTTCGGCTGCAGCGGATTCGGGAGCGCAACATCGCGCAGATCTCGTCCTCGGGAGGCGTCGACGGTGCCGCCTACGTATGCCTGTTCCGCCTGCTGCGCGACGGACCGATGCGGTCCAGCGAGCTCGCCGCGATGGTCAACTCGGACCCGTCCACGGTCAGCAGGCAGGTAGGCCAGCTGGTCGAGCGAGGACACGTCGCTCGGGTACCCGACGAACGTGACGGGCGGGCATTCGTTCTGGCCGTCACCCCGTCCGGTGAGGAAGCTGCAGCCGCCATCCAGCAACGCCGCACCGAGAACCTCGGACGAGTCATCGAAGGATGGGCCGAGGAGGATCGGGCGACGCTGGTCGGACTGCTGGATCGATTCTTGACCGATTACGAGACCATCAGACCGGACCTGCCCACTCAACGCCCGGGTAACGTCTGAGCCTCGGACTCCGAGAACTCGGTGACGACGGTCGAGTCGTTTCGTACGCTCGAGCCCTGCCTCGACGGCCGGGGCGCGACGCCGTCGTACCCGGATGCTCGGACTGCTCGAAACGGACGGAGGGGACGCGATGCCAACCGATCACGACCTACCCTCCCCGTCGTCCGAGATCGGACCCCGATCGGGCTCGATCCGGCTCGAGCGTCGCGTGGCCAGGGGTATCGCAGTGCTCGTCCCGTCGTTCGGAGTGATCGGCGCGATCATCATGCTGTCGGACGACGGTCCGGTGGGCACGACGGCCGTGCTGATCTGCACGATCGTGCTGCTCTCCACCCTGCCGGTGGGAGCGTGGTGGTGGTTACGGTCGGTGGACGCCTCGCACATGCCCGGATGGTTCGTGATCTATGCGGACGTGGGGGTGTCGGGGCTACTGCTGACCTTTGCGGACCGGGACCTGGCTCTGTACGGGGCTGCCCTGTTCTCGGTGATCGGCACCTACATCGCGTACTTCTCCCGCCGCAACGTACTGAAATTTCACACGGCGTTCGTCAACGCAGTCATTCTGCTGCTCGCGGTTCTGGCCGTCCTCGAACGCCCGGACGACCCGGCCTCGATCATCGCGCGCGCTCTCGTCACGGTGCTCGTGGTCAACTCGGTGCTCGCCTTTCGCGCCGTCATCCAACGCCAGCTCGACCTCGCCAACACCGACTCTCTGACGGGCCTGCTCAATCGGCGCGGTCTGGAACTGCGGCTCGAGCGGATGCTGGGCAGATTGGCCGACACTGAATCCGTGGCGTTGATGGTGGTCGATCTGGACCAGTTCAAGCGGGTCAACGACACCTTCGGCCATGCGATGGGTGACCGGGTTCTTCGCCGGACAGCGCGACGGCTGAGCGCTGTCACCGGTAGACGTCCGTGCGTGGCGCGGACCGGAGGCGAAGAGTTCACGATTGCCGTTCCGGTCGACGCCGACTCCGCGAAACACCTGGCCGACGACATTCGCGAGGCGGTGCACGATCCAGGCGACGACGTGCCGGTGACGGTCAGCATCGGGGTCGCGATACTCGATGCCGGCCAGTGGCGGTCGGCCGATTCGTCCTACGAGTCGGCCGAGTTGATGCACAACGGACTGCTCGACGCCGACGCAGCGATGTACGAGTCGAAACACGCGGGTGGAAACAAAGCAACGGTGTACACCGGCACCTGACATGCCGATGTACACCGTTGGTCGTTCCCGGGAAACGTTCTGGGGAGAACGATTCGAACCGTCAGCGCAGAGCGCTCTTCGGGTCGTTCCACAGCTGGTCGGTGAAATCCTCCAACGCGACGAGCACGATAGTGTCCTCGGTGCGCCTGAGAATCGACTTGCTGGCCCGCACCTGAAAGATGTCGCCGGTCTTGTCGGTCATCCGCCACAGGGAGTCCGCACGGGTGGCGACGGTGGTCAGGAACATCTCCGCGACGTTCACGCCCTCCGGAGCTCGATCCGGGAAGATGTCGTGCAGGTGGAAGTCCTCTCGTTCTGTCCGGTCGAGTCCGAACAGATCGTCGAAGGCCTCGTTCGCGAACACGATGGCACCGGTGGGATCGACAGCCAGAATCGGTACCGGGATCCGGTCGAGAACGACGGTCACCGGCAGATCGGGGAACTGGGTCGGGTCCGATATCGGCCGCGACTCCAGATTGCGCCGATCACCGGCGGTGCCGTTGGAAGTGCTGTCGGTCATACGTCTCCCCAAACTGTGGTTCGTCGGCACACGGCCGAAACGAGGTGTTGTGATGCCGAAAGGATCAGTGACCCGGATTGTCCGTCAAACGCTTGAAGGACGCAGCGATTTCGGCCTCGGCTTCTGCGCGACCCACCCAGTCTGCACCGGTGACGTGCTTGTTGGGTTCGAGATCCTTGTAATGGACGAAGAAATGCTTGATCGCGTCGAGCTCGAAGGTCGAGACGTCGCTCAGATCCTGGATGTGATCCCAGCGGGTGTCGCCGGCCGGCACACACAGCACCTTGTCGTCGCCGCCTGCTTCGTCGACCATCTTGAACATGGCCACCGGGCGGGCCTCGACGATGACACCGGGGTACACCGACTCGGGCAGCAGCACCAGCGCGTCGAGCGGATCGCCGTCCTCGCCCAGGGTGTTCTCGATGAAGCCGTAGTCGGCCGGATACGCCATCGCGGTGTAGAGGTAGCGGTCGAGGCGAACACGTCCGGTGACGTGGTCGACCTCGTACTTGTTGCGCTGCCCCTTGGGGATCTCGATGGTGACGTCGAACGACACGTGCAGTCCTCACTGTCTTGGTTCGAGCCCGACCGGGCTCGAGTGGTTTGCGAATGTCTCTATGGTGGCGGCGCAAGGCTACCGGACCCGAGGATACTGTTGACTCGATGATCATGGGTACGACCACGGCAATGACGGAGGAACGGTGGCGGGGCTGACACGGCGATTCCTCGGTCCCATGGCGGGGCGTAGACGCAGGAAGAAGCGGTTGATCCTCACGCTGTGCGCGGTGTTCGTCGTGGTCCTTGCCGTCACGACCGCCGCTCTGGTGCTGCCCAGGGTCTCCGAGAGTGCCGACGCCGCGATCGCACCCCCACCCGAGACGGTGCTGCCGAACCCGTCGATCACCGCGTTCCCCGACTCCGCCCCGGTGCCGAGCGCAGCCGGTCTCGCAGGCGCGCTCGCACCCGTCGTTGACGACGCCGCGCTCGGCACCTTCACCGGAACCGTGGCCGACGCGCAGACCGGCCAGATCCTGTGGTCGCAGAATCCCGACACGCCCATGACTCCCGCATCGACGACCAAGGTGCTCACGGCAGCGGCCGCGATGCTCGCGCTTCCGTCCGACCACCGCGTCGCGACCCGGGTGGTCCAGGGCAGCGGTGAGGGCAACATCGTGCTGATCGCCGGCGGCGACCCCACGCTCACCGCCCTGCCGGTGGGTACGACCGGGTTCTATCCGGGAGCGGCACGCATCGACGACCTGGTGGAGCAGATCCGTCGCAGCGGAACCGCAGTGCGCAGCATCAGCGTCGACACGTCCATCTACTCCGGCGACACGATGGCCCAGGGCTGGTTCCCGGCCGACATCGCCGCCGGATCCATCACCCCGATCGAACCGATCATGCTCGACGGCGGCCGCTCGAACCCCCTCGTCGACGAATCGCCGCGCAGCACCACGCCTGCCCTCGATGCCGGCCGCGCCCTCGCCGCGGGACTCGGCGTCGACCCCGCTGCGGTGACGACGGGCAAGGCGGCGGAGGGTGCCGATCAGATCGCATCGGTGCAGTCGGCCCCGTTGCGGGATCGGCTGCAGCAGATGATCTATCGGTCCGACAACGTGCTGGCCGAAGCGGTGGGCCGAGAACTCTCGCTCGAGATGAACACGGCGGCAAGCTTTTCCGGGGCGGTGGCGTCCATCGGCCAGACCCTGTTCTCGGCCGGCTTCGACATGGCCGGTCTGGCGTTGCAGGACGCGAGCGGACTGTCGGTCGACGGCAGGATTCCCGCGCGCCTGCTCGATCAGGTGCTGACGTCGGCAGCCGGGAGCGGCCAACCGGCACTGCGGCCCATGCTCGACTACCTACCGGTCGCCGGTGCCACCGGAACGCTGTCCGATCGGTACGCCTCGGGTGATCGTACCGGTGCCGGCTGGGTTCGCGCGAAGACCGGAACCCTCTCCGCTGCAAGCGCTCTGACGGGATACGTCGTCGACGTCGACGGTCGGATCCTGACGTTCGCCCTGATGTCCAACGACCGGCCACCCGATGTCAGTCGACCCGCCCTCGATGCCGTCGCATCGACCCTGAGAATGTGTGGTTGCCGATGAGCACCGAAACAGCAACCGCCGACGACAACGACGCCACGTCCGGGTTCGCCGGCGCAGTCGACTGGGCGGTGGCCGCGAAGGCCGGAGCGAGATTGGCCCGCCCGGGACCGGCCACCTCGCGATACACCGCCGCCGCAGCCGTGGAAGAGCTTGCCGCAGCATCGATTCGGGCCGAGGGGCCGGTGCGGGAGACGACCGGTCTGGCCGACGGTCTGCCGGTGCCCGACGCCCAGGTGGTCGATCGAGCAGGATGGATCGCTGCAGCGGCTGCGTCGATGAAGCACCTCACCGGGGACGAGAACGAGGCACCCCCGACCGGTCTGCTCGGTGGCAAGCCCGCCGGGTTGCAGGCCGGTGCCATGCTCGCGTTCCTGTCCAGTGCCATTCTGGGACAGTACGATCCGTTCACCGGTGAGAGCGGCACCCTGCTGCTGGTCGCACCCAACGTGATCGCCGTCGAACGTGCACTTCGCGTCTCGCCCAGTGATTTTCGACTCTGGGTATGCCTGCACGAGGTGACCCACCGAGTGCAGTTCTCCTCCGCGCCGTGGCTCGGGCAGTACATGCGGGACAACGTCGGATTGCTCTCCGACGGCACCGACGAGCCGATGTCCGATGTCCTCACTCGGCTGAGCGGCGCTCTGAAGGCCAGGAAGAATCCCGGCGGATCCGCCGAGGACGCCGGCATCATCGGTCTGCTCCGCGCGACCCAGCCCGAGCCGCAGCGGCAGGCGATCGACCGGCTTCTCGTTCTCGGAACACTGCTCGAAGGTCACGCCGACCACGTCATGGACGCCGTCGGACCGGCCGTCGTGCCGTCGGTGGTGCAGATCCGCCGCGCATTCGATCGGCGACGCCAACGCAAGGTCAACCCCGTGCAACGCGTCGTCCGCACACTGCTCGGGATGGACGCAAAGATGGCGCAATACGTACGCGGCAAGGCGTTCGTCGATCACGTCGTCGGCTCGGTGGGAATGGAACGCTTCAACACGGTGTGGACCGGACCGGACACCCTGCCGTTGCTGTCTGAGATCGAGGACCCGGATGCGTGGGTCGCGCGAGTCCTTGGCTGAGCCTGCGGAACGACCCAAGCTGCCCGAGTCTCCGGCGTTGCTGGAAGTTCGGCGTGCGGTGCGGGGTTGGTTGGCGGCGCATCCCGGCCCGGTAGCGGTGGCGTTGTCCGGTGGTGTGGATTCACTGGCGCTCACTGCGGCGACCGCAGCCGAGGCTTCGAACGTGACGGCGCTGATCGTCGATCATGGGCTTCAGGCGGGATCCG
>CAFBLX010000044.1_pt1 | contig 15623 bp, 34 predicted proteins | sample 7268311 | NCBI WGS metagenome assembly CAFBLX01 (sample SAMEA6814046, study PRJEB35770) | freshwater metagenome | biome: Freshwater; feature: Freshwater reservoir; material: water | place: Czech Republic | collected 2017-05-23 | depth 30m m | reverse complement strand
CTGAGCCTCGCAGGATGGGGCGCAGGGTCCTGTGCGATCCTGCGCTCCACTCCCGCATCCAATCACACACAGGAGAGAAACAATGACCCAACAAACCCACGATTCCCTTGTGGCGCAAGGCTTGGACCTTTGTGCTGCACATGGGGATTATGTCACACAGGATCAGATGCGCACGCTGTCAGGATTCCCAATTTGTGCGTCATGTCTGCACGATGAGTTTGCTTCCCGCTATCACCATCACACACCTACAGGAGACAACGAATGAATAACCCAACGTACAACGACAACTGGAAGTTGCTGCCTCAGGAAGTGCAGGAAGCCGTCGCAGTCCTTTGCGATTTCGTCGAAGATCGCGCATCATGGGCGGATGATGATCCTGATTACGACATGCAGGATTGGAAGATGCGTCGTGTCATGTTCATGTCCGAGCATTTGGATGCGTTCGTGGATTGGAACGCTGAACTGGTCCAAGTAACCGAAGGTTAATAGGGCCGATTTGACAGCACCGAATCGGCTGTGGTAAGGTTGTTAGCAGTCGGCACCGATCGACACCGAATCCGAATCAAACAAACACACAAACACAGGAGACTCCAAGTGAGCATCGAAATCATCAACGTTAATTGCATCAGGATCGTGCAAGGCTTCATCTCCCTTCAGGAGATCAGCGATTGGCTCATCACTCACAGGATCGTGGGGGCAGGAGAGATTCTGAACGAAGCCAACGAAACCTGCGGTTCATGGGTACACAGCAACGGCTTGCCGTCGGTCATCCTTGAGGGGGATTGATGGTAATCAACGGCTTGCACGTCGTGATTGGTTTCCCGTTCCTGTTTGCTGTGCTGTGGTGGCTCAGCAAGTGGGCATGATCTACACACACAGGAGAGAAACAATGAAACGCAACAAAACCTACAGGGGCACGGCTCCTGTACGACGTGATCCTGACGTTCTTTGGTCAGGGTCACATTATGTTCATGGGACGGGCTGTGCTTGCACAGAGATTGATTGCCGTTTCTTCCAAATCGTTTACAACGATTCACACACACAGGATGAGTCATGAGGGTCCATCGTGATGAGTTTGCCATGCAAACCGACACATGGAACGCACAGGATAAATGCGGGCTGTGTATGGTTGACAAGTGTACGAAAACGTATGCGGTTCTGCCGTCCGTGTGCTTTAACTGCGACGATCTCCCGCAATGGAAGATTGATCTGCTTGAGCCGTAACCACCGTAGGTGTTGTAGTCGATTTGACAAGCACCGAATCACCGTAGTAATGTTGTTGGCATCGGCAGTCGAACTGTCGGTGCATCTCAATCACACAAACAAACACACACAGGAGACAATACGATGACCGTAGTCGAAGAAGTGACGTGGAATTGTGTACATTGCACACAGGATTTCACACATGAAGCAGAACAGCCGATGGCATCTTCGTCGGGTGAAACTTGCGAGTCCTGCTATGAGGATTTGCGGTCCTGTAGTTGGTGCGACGAAACATTCCATGTCGATGACATGTCGTGGGCTGACATCGGTGACCATTTCATGTGTCCCCGACACAGTCACATGATCCTGCATTGTTCAGGATGCAACATCACACTCATTGAGTCGGACGATCAGGGCGACGGCAACGGACGTGTGCTGTGTGAGTCCTGTGTTCAGGAGTACAGCACTTGCTACGAGTGTGGCGACTTGGTTCACGACGATTACATGCACTATGTGGATCGTATCGACGATTACCAATGCGATGGTTGCTACGTCGAAAACGACGTTCATTCCTACGATTTCACACCTGATTATCGTGTGTTCGGCAGGAGCCGAGTGGGTGACGAAACGGCGACCACCTTTGGTGTTGAGTTGGAAGTTGAGTATCGCAACGCCGATTGGAAAGATGCCAACACACGCTTACAGGATTTGTGGACGAACAGAGACGTTACGTTCCTGAAGTCTGATGGGTCGCTGAGTAGCGGTGTTGAGGCTGTATCGCATCCCATGACGTTGGCTTACGCCAAAGACCACATCAACCGTGAGGCTTTAGCAGCACTCAGCCTCTACGGTGTCCGATCATGGAAAACTACCACTTGTGGTATTCACATCCACATCGGTCGTGACACTTTCCGCAACCACTCACACCTTGCACGCTTCATGATCCTGTTCACTCGCAGCAAGGAACAGATCGTGGCGTTGGCAGGCCGTGAAACATCCCAATGGGCTTCGTTCGAACTCAACGCCAACGAACGGATGGTCAAGCAGGCGGAAGGCAAGCAGCATCCCGACACCCGCTACCGTGCAATCAACCTCACGAACCGTAATACGGTTGAGGTTCGAGTGTTCCGTGGCTCGCTGAACGGTGACACCATCATCGCTCACATGGAATTGCTTGCAGCAATTATCGAATACACAAGAGATCAGCGCAACATCGTCGGAATGTCCATGTCCTTGACATGGACTCAGTTCCGTGGATGGCTGTTCATGAATCGCCAGCAATACCCGCTGGCAAACGCACGATGCTCTGCTCGTGTTGACAGGAGAATCTGAAATGTGCTTATTAATCGCCATGAACGGCGGAGCCGACGTGACCGACAATCAATTAGAACGTGCAGCATGGAGTAACCCTGACGGGTTCGGCTGGGCGATACACACAGGAGAACATCTGATCCGATTCCGATCAATGAACATTGATGACGCAATCACAGAGTGGCGGTTCGTCCGCAAGATGTATCCTGACCAAGCAGCGATTTGGCATCTTCGATGGGCCACTCACGGCACCGTCGATGTGTCGAACTGCCATCCCTTCGAGGTTGGTCACGATGCACGGATGATGATTGCCCACAACGGAGTCCTGCCAATCAATGCGGAGAACGGACGTTCCGACACTCGCATCTTGGCAGAAGATCGGCTTGACCGATCACCGACATGGGTTGACGACGCTGTGAAGGTTGCAGCGTTGGAAGATTGGTTGGGTGGCAACAAACTTGCCATCCTGTCATCACACCCACGGACCAAGCAGGACCTGTACATCCTCAATGAGGATCAGGGTGATTGGGAAAACGGTGTGTGGTTCTCCAACGACTCACACAAGCCAGCGAAACTCAAGACGGTAACGCTTCCTGTCAATGCAGGCATGGCTGTCGAATCGCTGGATGAGGACATCCAAATCGTCACTTGTGACGTATGCCAAAACGATTTCCTGCTTGACATGCAGGATGAACACGCCAGTCACAACTGCCCAGAATGTGATGCGTGTTATTGGTGTGGTGCTGGATGGTGTATGTGTTACACCCCAGATGACACCATGTCGGATGAGATGGACCTAGACCATTTCATGTCGTAGTACCGTAGGTAGTTTCACCGATTTGACGCTGCCGATGTCAAACTGTACGATGGTTTGGCATCGGCGGTGTTGTATCGCCAATCAATTACACAAACACACACAGGAGAAACAGCATGACTGAAATTAGCATTAACGCACAGATTGACGTAGACGAAATTGCACAGGAAGTCGCTCCTTACATTTCACCTTCGGTGATTGCAAACGAAATAGATTTGCAGGACCTCGCAGGATGCTTGGATGTGGACGAAATTGCGCAGTACATCGATCAGTATGCGTTGGCAGAGTCCGTGGCTTACAGCCTTGACGTTGACGACATTGCAGAGCGGTTGGATTACCGTGAACTGGCAAAAAACCTTGACATTAATAGGCTTTCTGCGACCATTGTGGCTGCCGAAGAAGACGGCGTTGCGTCACCTGTACAGGACATGCAACCTTTGCTTGACCGTATTGCACAGTTGGAGTTCCTCGTCGTCGGCCTGAAGAACAACGAAAGTTTGGTCATGAACGCTTTGCATACTGCAAGCGATCTGCTTGGCTTCAATCGCACAGCACCGAGTGTGATTTCATCACTTCACAGCACCGAACCTTTCTAATCACACAAACACACAGGAGAACACAATGACCGCAGTAAACGTATCCACTCACATTGAGCCTGACGAAGTTGTCGGGGCCAGCGTGATGAGTCTTACCAACGGAGTTTATGCGTTGAAGTTTGGCACGACTTTCTGGTCGTTTTCAACCATGTTTATCAATAAACAACAGTTGACCGACCTGTGCCGTGACATGGAAGTCATCTACATGACGGAGGTACAGGGAGCGAGTGAACAGGACGTGAGGATGTGAGTACACGCAAACAGCGGCTAATAGCCGATGCCGTGTTGGTGACAATCGTCTTTTCCGTTTTGTTTGTTTGGCTTGGACGTGGATCGTTAATTTGATCTGGAGGATCAATGGAAACTAAAGAATCAGTTGAACACATGTTTCAAACATGGTTTGAACGTGCACAATCGTCTAAGGGTGCGTGGCAGCGTGTTGAAATGCTGTACACACAGGGAAGGGCGTTGGAAATTGAAGTGGAACGTGCCTTCGGCTTCTATCTGCAATGCAGGAGTGTTGCGGACATGCTCAGTTGGGTCATACAAGTAGAGGTGGAAATGCCATGAATGAAAGCACAGTTGTGAACATTGGTGATCTTTGCGTTTATTGCGCAAAGTCAACAGCGATGGGTTCAGGCCTGTTCGTGAACAGGATCGGTGCAGACTCGCAATGGAAAACCATGAACGACGAACTCGTTTGGGTGGACGGTTGGATGTGTGCCGAGTGTCAAGAAGAAGGTGACAGGTTGGCCGAACTTTACAACCCCGACTGGAAAATGGAGTATGATGACTAATCATCCAGCAAGCAATCAACAACATCAAACACACACAGGAGAAAACAAATGACAGATTACATTGAAATCAGCAACGGCGAAGCACGCTTCGCTTTCAACAAACACAACGGCGACCCGTGGCACAAGTTGGGTACGGCGGTCGATGGCTACGGCTCAATCGACGAAATGCTTGTCGCTGCCCAAGCGAATTGGGAAGTACACAAGCGTGCCCTGTACATCCATCCCGATCACAACGATCCTGTGCTGCTTGAGGACAAGTACGCTACGGTTCGTGAGGAAATCATCCTTGACGCTGACGGTTTCACCACAATCTCTACACCTTTAGGTGTGGTGGGCAGCAATTACGCTGTGGAGCAGAACCGTTCCGCTGCGGAATGGGCGTATGACCTTGTGGGTGCGTCAGGAAACGATGCACTTATCGACACGATGGGTGTGTTGCGAGACGGCAAGGAGTTCTTTGTCGGTGTCGATTTGGGGACGCTGGTCCTTGACCCCGATGGGGTTGCTGATGCCATCAAGAAGTATCTGGTGGTCCGCAACAGTCATGATGGAACGATGTCGCTTTGCGCTTATCCGTCGAACACTCGGGTTGTGTGTTGGAACACGGCGACAATGTCGCTGCATACGGCAACACGAGCCAAGCAGGTGTACAAGGTGCGTCATACGTCAGGAATTGCAGACCGCAAGGTTGAGGCAGTTGAGGCGATGAACTTGGCGAATCGGATTGGTCAGTTGTTCGCAGAACAAGCGGTCAAGATGATGGGCATCACGGCAAGTTCTAACGAACTTGACATGATTATCAACACGCTGTGGAGCAAGCCAGATGTTGCTACGGCCACAGACCGTTCCCTGAATGCTTGGGGTGACCGACGATCGAAGATCCACCAAATCTTTGAGTCTGACACTTGTGTCGGCGGATTTGGCAGCAACGGTTGGACTGCTTGGAACGCAGTCACGGAGTATCTGGATCACAGCCGTCCACGAGTCACCTCGGTGAAGCGTGCAATAGCAGCGATGGACGCTGACGGTGCTGTTGCTAAGGCGAAGGACATTGCAGCACAGCGTGTGCTGTCGATGGTCTAATCGTGTTACTCCTGAGCATGAGTCAAAACTGCTCACCACCCGCCACTAAACACAGGAGAATGAAATGGACCCGTTAGTAAATGAAATTGCAAAGCATGTTGGAGAACAAATCCGTATCCGTGTCGGAGATCAGGATTACATTGGCCGCATCGAGTACGCTAATCAGGACACGATCTTGATGACCACGGGCAAAGACAAGCCCGTTAGTGTCACTATTCGTGCTGAAGCGGTTGACGCTGTGATGGTTTACGTTGATGAGGGGACTAATGAAACGTACTGAACGACTGTCAGCAAAAGTAAATACATCCGTGAAAACCTCTCCTGAATGGGAGGGGCACTCACGGGGTGATGAAATGAAAATTGTTGGTGAGCGTGGATCGTTTGCGTTTGTTGGTTTCTGCGAAAACTTGCAGTCGGGCGAAACGTGGGTTGCCCTGTTTGGGGGCGATAAAGATCCTGGCGGTCGCCAGCAGTTCAGGTATGTGAGTCCTGACAAAGTCAAGGGCGTGTCTAAACGGAGGAAAGCAAATGGCTGAATTGCATGCAGGAATTTTTATTAAAGGTCGCGGTCATTGGGCTGCACATTTAAGGGACGGTTGTTGGAGACTTTGGTATGGTCCCCACGAACTATGGCCTCCCCTTGAGGGAAATACTCAACAAGTTAAAAGACTTGTTGATCTGCTTAATCGTGATGATCGGGATTACGGTTCCATTTTGACTTCTATGCTTTGTCTGGGATTTGATGTGGACGGACCCTTAGAACCACGGTGACTTGTGTCACATTGTGATGACAGCGATGGAAAAGCACAGAGATACTGTGCAGTACAGACTGAGCATGAGGGATGGGCACCATCCCGAGTGCGAAGGTCGGAACGGGAAAGCATAATGGATGAATTATCAGATGTTGTACTGCTTGGAAAGCAGTTGGTTTCAGTCGATCCGAAGGATTGGGTGATCTGTAAAAGTCTATTGAATACAATAGACCTTTACGAGTGGTGGGACATGTTAGTTGCATCGGATGATGCAACAGCAGAACTACTGTCTGTACAGCAACTAGATCGGCTTCGTTCCCTTCGGGACGAATACGATTCAATCCCCGACTATCATTGCCTTGCAGGAAGACAAGCGGCAAGGAGTGTTCTTGCTCAAATGTTTGCAGAGAAATTGTCGATTACTCAGGTGGCCGTACTGTGCAATCTCACGTCTGTTGATGTAGCAAAGGCCATGATTTCTTCTCGCAGAATTTCATCGGAGGAAGCGAAACGCAGGGTGCAAGCGGAAGCACTTATCAAATCTGGTGTTTATCAGAAAGAAGTTGCTCGGCTTTTGGGTTTCAGCAAAAGCGAAATGCAACATTGGTGTTCGTCGCTTTGCCTTGAAGTCCCAATTCGCAACGCTTACGGAGAAGCCAGAAAGCCCCACGTTCGTGAAAGGGCTATGGAATTGTACGATCAGGGTTTGCGTGGGAAACGCATTTGCGAGATCCTCGCAGAGGAAATGCCTGTAGACGCAAAAGGCCTGACTCGTGGTGCCGTCAGCCAATGGGCTAATCGTTCAGGACGCACAGAAAGCAGCACAAATGCCAGGGATTGAGATCAATCAGTTGCAGGACGGCAGGTTGGAAGTGATCCCTTCGCAGTCGTGGATTGGGACTTTCTTTAACTGTGCGGAACAGGCTCGGCATGAAATGGCTGGGACTATGCCCCGCAAGGAAACCGATGCAACAGCAATCGGTACGGCCATGCACCTAGGAATTGAATCCGTGTTGACGGGATCAACCGTTGATGAGGGGGCTGAGGTTGCGAAACAAGAGTTTGAGCGTCTTGTCGAACTCCCTGAGTTCCAATGGGTACAAGTAAAAACCATTGGCACAGGATTGGCTACCGTGGAACGGACATTCTGTGCTTGGGCAAATGAGATCCTGCCTCACCTTCCACCCACAATGGCTGTGGAATACGGATTCGATTACCCTTTCTTTGAAACCGATGAGTTTGTTGTACGGCTCAAAGGAACAATGGACTTTATTGGTCAAGGCCAAGATGGTCCAGAGATTTGGGATTGGAAAACGGCTGGCAGGCCGTGGGAAAAGTACGAAACAAAATGGAAGATTCAACCCACCATTTACTCTTGGGCGTTAGCGCAGGAATACGGTGAGGATCGTCCGTACGATTTTGTGTATGCGATCATGATGAAATCGAAACAGGATGTGCAGGTAATCACGACGGAAAGAGACAAACGGAATTGGAGTTGGTTGCAAATGCAACTGTCGTCCATGCTTCCGCTCGTCAAAGCGGATCTTCCGCATTGGCCCATGCGTGACCAGCACAGTCTGTGCAGCCAAAAGTGGTGTGGTGTCTATGACATCTGCCGTGGGGCTCACTAATTCCGCTAGTCAAATTGACAGCGGTTTAAAAGACCTTCATAATGGAGGCACCCTGCTGGGAGAGGAGTTCGCCCCCTTTCCGCTTCTCTCCCCGCAGGACATAACACAGGAGAGGTTACAAATGGAAAATCCGAACATCAACGAACTGACGGGCACCGTTTCTTTCAGTCGTAAGGTCGCTGTGCGACAGTACGAATCGGCAGAAGCAAGCGTGTTCATTCAGTTCTCAATCCCCGCCAACCTTGAAGGCGACTTTGAGGCTGTGCGTACGCAAATCCTGTCAAACGCACGGGCAGCGTTCTTTGAAGCCAAGGGCTTGGTCCTTGAGGAACTCGGCCTTGAGTTTCAAGTTGACGAGAATGGTGTTCTTCACGAACTGCTCGCCAAGAATCTTGGCAACGTGACTGAAGTGCGTCCGACAGCAACGCAAGAGTATGTTCCTGCCACAACGGAAGGCAGCACACCCACCAGCGGTGGTCCTCCGTACTCGGCAGACACACAGGACAAGAACCAGCGTGCAGCAAATAAGATTTGGGCTATGTCCCGTTGGAACTCGGCACCACACGAGTTTTGGGATAACCGCGAGAACAAGCGCAACCCAAAGGGTCCTGATCTGAAGCACAAGGAAACAGGCTTAGCGGTCTGGTTGTCATGAACCGTCACCGCAGGTATCAAATTGCCCGCGGTGTTCTGTATGCAGTCGCAATCTTGGGTGGCCTCTCCTTTGGGAGAGTCACCCTTGACGGCGATATACTCAAGGCGTGTATCGTGTTGCTGTGTGCAGTTTGGCTGCCGATGCTTTTAGCCGAAAAACTAATTAAGACGGAGAAGGGGACATGAATCCACCAGAACTGCTGGATTTTGCTACATCCAAACAAATGATCCAAGAAAGGTTGCAGGAAGGGCACATCGAAGAAGCCCTAGAGATGGTGCAGTTGTACCGCCACGTCAAACCATTGACGTTGGCAGCAGACGGATTGATCGAATACATGAGCAACCCCGAAGGGCGATTCATGTCGGGCATCACAGAACTGGATGCCATGACCCGTGGCTTTGGCCGTGGGGAATTATGTCTCACCATCGGCAGGCCACATAGTGGCAAGACGCAATTGATCCTGAACATGATGATTAACAACCTCAGGAACAAACGCATCATCCTGTTCACCCCTGATGAAGTGTCTGAACTTGTGCTGTCGAAACTTGTTTCCATCAAGTACGGCATTAACGCCGAAGAAATTGAGAGGCGTGTCAAGGAAGGCGACAGGGCCACAATTGACTTAGTCAAACGTGCAGCAGCGGTTGATTTCAAAAACCTGATCGTCATAGACGAATCGTTGAATTTCCGTGGCATGACCGATGCGTTTAACGAAGCACAAGACTATTGGGGCGAGGTTTGCGATCTGGTGGTCGTGGACTATCTGGAACTCCTTCCTGGCGACCTTGAGGGCGGAGATGGCGTAGTCGCTAAAGCCCAAGGCATGAAGCGATGGACGAAAAACGCCAACGTCCCTGTGATCTGTTTGCATCAAGCAAGCCGATCGTCTGCTCCACGAGGACAGGCTGGCGGCATGCAAGCAGCACGGTACGGAGGAGAGGCGGAAAGCATCTTCATGATCGAAGTGTTCAGGAAACGTGAAGACGAAGCAATGGACGATTTCGATCGTCGTAGACACGCCAACACACTCAGCATCAACCTCGCAAAGAACAAACGCCCACCTTCAAAGGTTGGAATGTTCGACGTATTCCTTGACCCCGCAACAGGACTTGTACGAGGGCTACAGCCCGACGACATGGTTACGACGGGAGTTCCTGTATCCACAATTGAGGATGCGATTAAGGCTGCGAGGCAATAATGGATGAAACGTTAGTAACCGAATTCGCTGAACTGTTCCACGGACGACTTGACGTGTACGGAACAGAAGAAGGCGGATGCCTGAGAGTCACAGACTCCTCATGGGACAACTACGTCAAAACCATCGCCAACCACCTGTACAGCGGAACGTCCACAGGAACATACCCAATGGTGGAAATGGACGGAGATTGGTTCGTTCGTTGGGGATGCGTCGATTTCGACGAAGGCGACGAACCCTCATACATCCACGCCATGAACCTACACACCGTGCTAGGACATTTTGGTGTGGCAGCATGGCTGGAAAAGTCACGCTCAAAGGGTTGGCATTGCTGGGTGTTTGCCAGCGAATGGGTGCCAGCATCAACAATGCGTAAAGCCCTGTTGGGGGCAACAGAGACGGCCAAAGCGCCGATAAAGGAAATCAACCCCAAGCAGGAAACCATGACGACGGGACAGGTCGGCAACTATGTGCGACTCCCCTATCCTCACGGATGGGAAAGCACTTTACGTCGATGTGTCATTGACCCCGAAACAAGTGAAGTCCTGCCACCAGCCGTGTTCGCTTCCATAGCGTTGCAGACACGGGCCACGATCAGCATGATCGAAGAAGTTATGGCTCTATGGAAATCACCTCCGAAACCCAAGATGCGTCCCATGCAATACGATGTTTCTCCTGCGCAAACAGGAAACATCGGTCCCCTGTCAAAACACATTTTGCGGAGCGGACCCAAAAACGGTAGCGACCGATCAACCACTTTGTGGGCATTAGCCAATAGCCTTCACCGTGACGGAGTCACATATCAGGAGGCGTTGGACGTGGTGTACGAGGCAGACAGGCGTTGGGGCAAGTTCCTTGCCCGAGAAGATAGCAAAACCCTAGACAACATGTGCTCAAAGTTGTGGGGCTGACATGGAACACACGTTTACGGTACATGGCAAGCCGCGCGTAAAGCAGCGACCTCGCATGACAAGACGAGGACGCGTGTTTACTCCCGCAGCAACCCTTGAGGCAGAAGCCATAATTCGTGAACACTATGACGGTCCCCTCTTTGAGGGGCCTATTGAGGTGGTTGTTCATTACTACAAGGATCGACAGGTAATCACAATCCGTGAAATTGACGATTGGGAAAACGAATCGAAACTGCGTGGCGATTGCGACAACTATCTGAAATGTCTTGACGGATTAAACGCTTGTGCTTGGAACGATGATCGACAGATCAAACGGCTAACGGGAGTTATACATTGACAGGTCAATTCCGAAACCAATCTTGGGCTTCACGATATGGCGCAATGGGTGATGAAGCCGAAGAACAATTTGAACTTGCTCGTGCAGGAAAATTTGCTAGATACGGATTGAACAGACCGCCCATCAGTATGGGAATGGTCCCAGCGTTTCTGCGGTACACGCCCGATTACATCACCAGCCACGGGCTAGTAGAAGTGCAAGGTGTTGGACGTGACAGGATTCTGAAAATTAAAAAAGAAAAGGCTGATGCTTTAGACCGCTGGCATAAAGAGTTCACTTTGCAAATGTTTATATGGGATACCACAAACAAACGACATGCTTTTGTTCCGTGGGATGACCTCGCTTGTGTGCTGCCCGCACTAGAGGTCGATTCTTTTCCAGAGGGAAAAGAGTATTGGAAACTAAATGTTGACGAGTGGGTTTGGCCTGATTGATGCAGGAGTATCCCGTAGATCCCGTAAGATTTTATAGCCCGATCGGAAGCGGGATGCATCGCAGTATTCCGTTTTTTACACCTACGGAATCTTTAATGCAAACTGGCAGTACATCAGAGATGTCTACAATAGAAATGATTGCATTACGGGAGTTAGTGAACGACGCAATTGACGACATTTTAACGGAGTTGGAACTGTGGGTGTTTAACGCTTTGTTTGTTGAGCAAAAGTCTTTACGGAAACTTGGCAATGAACTTTCAATTCCTAAAACAACGGTTGCACGTATTAGGGATAGATCGACAGAGAAACTTAGAAAAAAACTTTCCTCAGAACCTTTGATACAGGAGTATTTGAACCGATGATTTTTGAAGACCGTCATCCGCTGTCACAGAAATTCCATGACCTTCTTAAGGAAATGGCGTTGATGCACGATGGCAAACAGAAGGATTATGGTTCCGCCGAAAACCCTTTTGCAAACATTGTTTCTTCACAGGATTTTGGTATGCCCGCTTGGGTTGGTGCAATGGTTCGGGCCAACGACAAAATGCGTCGAATTCAGGCAGCAGCACGAGGACAGAACCTTGTGAACGAAAGCGTTGAAGATAGTCTTATTGACCTTGCCGTTTACACGGCGATTGCTTTAGTTCTTTACCGAGAGGAAAATCATGGATGATGCTTTTATGCTTCTTGTTCTTCGAGTCGAAGTTCTTTCAGAACTTCTTTTGGAAGCAAAAGTTTTTACTGAAGAACAGTTTGTTGAAAAATGGAATGTTGTTGTAACGGAAATTCAAGAGCAAACGTTACTACAGGCTGAACAGGACGTTCAGGAAACTTCATGAACGATGAACTTCGCAACATCTTGGGGCCAGAGTTGTTTGATGAACTTTCCGAACTTTCAAAAGACCTGCCTGAAACCGACTTTGATCGGTTTGATGTTTTAAGCGAAGATCAGATTGAAGAAATTGCCAACACCACGTTTATGGTGCAAACCCCCATGTCGGGATCGTTTATCCTGCAAATGATTGCTTCTTTAATGCACGCTCACGAAACAGACTGTGAATCCTGTTGGGCGGAGTTAAACATGTTTACAATCAACTTTGTGGGAACAATGATCCATACGATGATGGACGACATGCAAGGGTTTGAAGATGAATGAAGCAGAAGAATTTAATGCTTGGCTTAACGAGGGTGTTGATCGGGGCTGGTGTTCTGCGGTAACCTGCGATACACACGAGGGAGTCCCAATGTCTGAAGATGAGATGGTTGATTGGGACATGGGTTGCGATTCCTGTCTGTTTATTTTGCGTTTATGGGATGTAACATGAACGAAGAACGCATTGAGTTGGGCGGAGTTCATATACTCCGCATCTTGGAACCTGACGGCACAATGTCGTTAGAGGTAAACTGTGACGACGAAGTACACCCATGGGAAGTAATCGGGATGATGAAAGTTGCTTTGCAATGGGAATTAGATTCATACACCCTGCCAGAGGAGGAAGATGACTAACAAACTTTTTACCGCCATCTTGGTAACAATCACCTTAGTAATCAGCGGTTTAATTATTTTTGACAGCGCACAAGCAACACCATCAACGCCAACAGAAACCACATCCACAACCACATCCACAACCACCATTGACTTAAGTTGGTTAAATACCACCACGACCACGGCTGTACAGCCTGTGCAAACAGTCAAGGTAAACGATTTCTTTGAGTGCATCCGTCATCGTGAATCGCGTGGCGATTACACGGCAGTCAACCCCACAGGAACTTTTATGGGGGCCTACCAGATTTATCAGGAAGGTTGGGATACGTTTGCTGCCCGCATCAACCGTCACGATTTGGTGGGGATTCCACCCAATACTGTTGCACCAGCAGACCAAGACGCTGTCGCCTTGGCAATGTACAATGAACTTGGGAAAAAACCGTGGGGAGGTGCTTGTTAATGATTGTTCAATGGCTTGGATACGGACTGTTAATTCTTGTTGTTGGCTTGTGGTTGGGACTTAAACGTGATTGACGTTGCAGAACAACTCACCGAATACGGTTTACGTTTAATGGCCTTAGGCCAAGACCCTGACCTCATGTTTCGGGCATCGGGAGAAATTAGGATGCTCCGCATGGAAACACAAAAACTTGCAGGGTTCCTCATGAGTGGCTACACTTCTATTCACGAATCCAAAACTGCTGAACTCGATTTAGCACTAAAGCCCTACATGGGCACGGAAAAGGGAAACATATGGGAAGTTACGGATCACAATCGGTAGAATCAATTCACAACCTACTGGCACGCGAAGCACAGATGCACGCCGAAACACGATGTCAAGCCTTGCAGGAGGCAGAAAACATGCGTCACCCATATAGCAACGACTTGGTGGAACAGTTGCGTCAGCGAGCGTGTCCCCCTGAAGGGGAATACCTTGAACATGACCACGGCCACAGCGACTGTTATTTGGAACGTGAAGCAGCCGACGAGATCGAGCGACTGCGCTCACTCATCACTGCATGGGCCGACGCTGACGACGCCGTATCTCGCGACGACTACGTCAACACACTGCGCGCCCGAGAGCAGGCACGCGACGCACTCCGCAAGGCGGTCGGTCGATGAATACTGAGCAACTGCGTGATCTAGCCCACTACATCGACAATTACTTTGACCCCAAATGCTCAAAAGAGGATGCTGAGTTACTGCGAAACACAGCGGACGAGATTGAACGACTGCGTACCGAAAATGAACGACTGCGCTCGCTCATCGGGGAATGGGCCTACTCAGCAGATGAACGTGCAATTCATTTGCGCTCAGGAGACTTAAGCGAGTCAATCGACAAACGTCACTACGATGCGTGCGAAGCACTTGTAAAAGCAGTCGGATTTCCTAGATTGGCCCGACAGGAATTTGAAACGGATGATCTTCGGCGGGACTTACCCGCGTAGGAACCGCATCAGGTTCGACGTACTCGTAGTCATCGTCTGATTCAGGTTTAGCGTGATCGGGATCGTCAAGATCCCAATCAGGCCGTGGGGGTGCCAGTGTCATCAGTAAACACGGGGACTACAGGACCGTCCACAGTAATCTTGGCGGGTGGTTCAGTGTGTAGAGCGACATCGATTTGGTCGTTGACAACAACGTGAGCAACAACAGTCACAGCGGCAGTAATCACAGCGGTGATTGCCGCAGACTGCTCGCCACTAATAACGGCCCAACCAAAAGCGTTAATCAGAATAATGATGGCCTGAACAAGTCCGATGACGGCTCCTGAAATTGCTACCACACGGCTGCTCATACCGCATCCTTGATGGTGCATAGCGAATCAATCCACTCTACGGGAGCAGGGTTCACTTCTGGAGCGCCAAAAAACTTGTGAACATTTAGTTCGTCCATCGTCGCCAAATGATATTTTGTGTTCCCAGCACACAACCATGCTTTATGGTCACGAGGGTCAATAAGAATGTATGTCTTCACTTCATCCTCCTCGGATGATCCTGTCAAATGCTTTTTGATGAGGTCTAAGTAGATGTCCCATGGGAATTGATCGCCAGGGTCAGTGTGTCCGCCGTAAATGTTGTAGCCCCGTGTCACATCGACATGGCCGCAGATGCCTGCTTCACCAGCAGCAACTTGCTCGGGACTGAGTTTTACGGGTGGGATACTAAATTGGCCATGACCGATTTCAGCAAATAGGCGTGCAGAACGATCCAACATTTTCATGCCGTACTCGTCCAACCATTCCTCACGGGACTGAGACGCATAACCTGAATGCTCAATACCGATAGAGCGGTTGTTGGTGGCACCGTGACCTGAATGCCATGCAATGTCACGCCAATCGACACAGCCGATGGCGTTGCGGTCATCGACACAAACATGGGCTGAGGATCGGGGGGCATTGGCCCCTGCGAAGTATCG
>CAFBLX010000043.1_pt1 | contig 15637 bp, 15 predicted proteins | sample 7268311 | NCBI WGS metagenome assembly CAFBLX01 (sample SAMEA6814046, study PRJEB35770) | freshwater metagenome | biome: Freshwater; feature: Freshwater reservoir; material: water | place: Czech Republic | collected 2017-05-23 | depth 30m m | reverse complement strand
GGTCGCGTCGAGGTTCGGTGCCGCGTCGGTGGCGGCAAATCAGGTGGTGCTGCATCTGTGGAACCTGGTGTCGTTGATGCTCGACTCGTTGGCCATCGCCGCGCAGACACTCGTGGGAGCGGCTCTGGGCGCGGGCAGGACCGAGGACGCGCGTGCGCTCGCTCGCCGGTTGACGGCATGGTCGACGGTCTTCGCGGTGGTCCTGGCGGCGGTGTTCGCCGCCGGGCAGCCGGTCGTCCCGGGATTTTTCACCACCGACGTCTCGGTGATCGATCAGATGCAGGCGATCTGGTGGATCTTCGTGGCGATCATTCCGGTCGCCGGTGTGGTGTTCGCGTTGGACGGGGTGCTGTTGGGCAGCGGCGATGCCGCGTTCTTGCGTAACGCCACGATGGCGTGTGCGGTCGTCGGGTTCCTGCCGTTCATTTGGTCTGCCCTGGTGTTCGACTGGGGTGTCGTGGGCATCTGGCTGGGTCTGGGTGTGTTCGTCTGCCTGCGCATGGTCGCGGTCGCCGGTCGAGTGCTGTCGGGTAAATGGCTCGTGACCGGTAGCGATCGGCAACTGCAAGACTGATCGCGTTCGCATGCATCACCGCCGTGACACCAGGGCCGGATGCAGCACCACCTCGCGGCTCTTGACGACGAAGAACACCCGTCGGCCGGGTTCGAGGCCCAGCTCCGATACCGCGGCGGCGGTGATGTCAGCCGCGATACCCGGTGTGCCGTCGGGGTGCGGACGAGCTCGGACGCGGATGCCCGAGCCCTGCACTTCCATCTCCTCGATGACTACTTCGAAGACGTTGCGCGGGCTGGCGTGCGGCGCGGTGAGGTGTACCGAAACCGCAGCGGGGGAGAAGACTGCGACCACCGGCGTCCCGGAACCGTGTTGCCCCGAGCCGTGCACGACGGTGTCCCACGGCGTGCGCAGCGCGGTGGTGTCGCCGACGGTGAGTGCGTGGCCCGAGATCAGATTGACCCCGGCCATGCGAGCACCGAACTCGCTTCGCGGGGCGGTGAGAACGTCGGCGACCGAACCGCGTTCGACGACGCGTCCACCGTCGACGACGGCAACGGTATCGGCGAGTGCGACGACGTCGAGCAGATCGTGGGTGACGATCAGTGCCGTACGACCGTTCTCTCGGAGTACGGTGCGCAGCAGTCTTCGGATGGCCGGGGCCGTGTCGACGTCGAGCGCGGCGAGCGGTTCGTCGAGCAGGAGGAGTCGGGGATCGGCGGCGAGTGCGCGGGCGATGGCAACCCGCTGAGCTTGGCCCCCGGACAGCTGTGCCGGGCGGCGCTCGGCCAGGTGAGAGGCTCCGACTGCGTCGAGCCACCGATCGGCCACTGCCCTGGCCGTCCTCCGGTCGGCGCCGGAACTACGTGGTGCGAATGCGACGTTCGTCCGTGCGGTCATGTGAGGAAACAGCAGTGTCTCCTGTGCCAGAGTCGCGATGCCGCGGGCGTGCACCGGAACGGCCGTCCCTGCGGTCGTGTCGGTCAGAACGTCCTCGCCCAGGCGGATGATGCCGTCGTCGGGTGGCACCAGGCCCGCGACGAGCTGCAGCAGTGTGGATTTACCTGCGCCGTTCGGTCCCAGGATCGCCGTTGTTTCACCCTCGGCGACATCCAGCTCGAGATCGACGCCCCGGGCCGCGACGGTGGCGCGCAGGTGTAGCGAACTCATGGTGTTCCCGTCGTTCGAGTACCGCGAGCGGCCAGGACCACCACTGCCGCGACGACGACGAGGACGAGCGACAGGGCTATCGCTGCGTCGGGGTCGGACTCGCGTTGCAGATAGATTTCGAGGGGCAGGGTTCTGGTCACTCCCTCGAGAGAACCGGCGAACGTCAGGGTCGCGCCGAACTCTCCCAGTGCGCGCGCGAACGCGAGAACGATTCCGGACGTCAACCCGGGCAGGATCAAGGGGAGGGTGACGCGGCGCAGGACCGTCGTAGGGGGAGCGCCCAAGGTTGCGGCCACCACGTCGTATCGGTCACCGGCAGTGCGCAGCGCGCCCTCGACGCTGACCACCAGGAAGGGCAACGACACGAAGGCCTGGGCGAGCACCACGGCCGTCGAGGTGAACGCGATCCGGATTCCGAAGGCATCGAGATGTTCGCCCAGTAGCCCCTGGCGACCGAACGTGTAGAGCAAGGCGATACCGCCGACCACCGGGGGGAGCACCAGTGGGAGGACGACGAGGGAACGCAGCGTCGACAGACCGCGAAACGAACTGCGGGCGAGGACCGTTGCCATCGGCACACCCAGGAGCACACACAACACCGTGCTCGCCGAGGCCGTCTTCAGACTCAACAGCAGTGCGGCTACTGCGGACTCGGACGTGATGAGCCCCAAGAAGTTCGTCCAGTCGATTCGGGTGAACATCGCGGCCAACGGCGCGACGACGAGAAGCGCTCCGGCAGCGGCAGGGACGAATATCCATCCGGGTACACCGACGGTCGGACCTGTGCCCGCGGCGTGCCCGGTCACGGTGCCGCGAAACCGGCCTGCGTCAGCACTTCACGGCCGACCGGTCCGGCGACGAAGTCGGTGAAGGCGCGGGCCGTGTCCACGTTGTCGGATCCGCTCAATGCTGCGATCGGATAGGTGTTGACCGCCCCGCTCGATTCCGGGAAAGGCACGGCGGTGACGGCGTCTGCGGCCCCCGTTGCATCGGTGACGTACACCAGTCCGGCGTCGGCCTGACCGGAGGTGACCTTGCCCAGAACGTCGGTGACGGACGACTCCTCGCTGACTGCCGGGATGTCGGTTCCGGTGGCGTTCTCGACGGCTGCCGTGGCCGCGCCGCACGGCACCTGCGGCGCGCAGATCACCGTCAGCACATCGGGTTTCGCCAGATCGGCGAACGACCGGACGGCCTTGGGGTTACCCGGGGCAGTGACGATGGTGAGGGTGTTGGAGGCGAAATCGACCGGGTCGCCGGCGACGAGGCCGGCATCGACGATCGTGCTCATGTTCTTGGTATCGGCAGAGGCGAACACGTCGGCAGGTGCACCGTTGACCAGTTGCGCGGCCAGATCGGAGGAGCCCGCAAAGCTGAAATCGACGGTAGTGCCGGGATGTTCCTGCTCGAAGCGGGTGCCGAGGGCGGTGAACGTCGAGCGCAGTGATGCCGCCGCGAACACGGTCAGCGTGCTCGAACCCCCGTCCTGCGGAGCGTCCTCGGCAGCGGGGTCGGCCGCGCACCCTGCAAGCATCAGGGCGACCGCGACCAGAGCACCGTGAACCGCTCGAATGTTTTTCACTGACATCGTCCTTCGGTTCTAGGGAGTTTCGACAATGACGGTCGTGGCCTTGACGACTGCGACGGTGATGGAGCCCGGTTCGAGCCCCAATTCCTGGACCGACCGGGTACTCATCAGGGACACGATGGTGAACGGCCCACACTGCATGCGGACCTCGCTCATGACCGCGTCGGAGACCACCTCGGTCACCAGCCCCACGAGTCGGTTCCGGGCCGAGCTACCGCCCGATGCCACCTCGGGCGGGGGAGCGGCGTGCTCGCGGGCGTACTGCGCGAGAGCGCGCGCGTCGACGACCTTGCGGCCCGTCTCGTCGTCGCGGGAGGGTAGGGTCCCGCTGTCCATCCACCGGCGGACGGTGTCGTCGCTGACTCCGAGCAGTGCGGCGGCGTCGCGTACCCGTATCGGCGGTGCCGTCATCGCACGGTGCCGTTTCCTGCAGCTATCCGCAAAAGCGTCATGAAAGGCACCATATACCCGAATCTGCGGTCGCTGCTGTGTGGATCCTCCTTTCGGAGCCGTCGGACGAACCGCAGCGGTTCACCCCCGCGTGCACCCCTGCGGAATCTCCGGGGAGTATTGGAGGTTGGTACGTTCTCGGGCGGTTGTGGCGATTCGACGTCGGCGGCCGAGTGCATCGGAAGGGATCATCAGTGGCAGCCAAGTTATGGGCAGTGAGCGACATTCATGTCGGACATCGAGGCAATCGACCTGTCACCGAGGACATTCATCCCGAGTCACCCGAGGATTGGCTGATCGTCGCCGGAGACGTCTCGGAGAAGACCGACGACATCAAATGGGCGCTCGAGCTGCTGCGCAGCCGCTTCGCGAAAGTGATCTGGGTTCCGGGCAATCACGAGTTGTGGACGACGGTGAAGGACCCCGTTCAGATCCACGGAGCGGCTCGGTACGAGTACCTGGTCAATCTCTGCCGCGAGATCGACGTCGTCACTCCCGAGGATCCCTACCTGCTCTGGGAAGGCGAAGGTGGACCCGCGACGATAGTGCCGATGTTCCTGCTCTACGACTACACGTTTCTCCCGCAGGGTGCGCGGGACAAGGAGCACGGGCTGGCGATCGCGCGCGAGAAGAACGTCGTCGCCACCGACGAGTTCCTGCTGTCCTCTCAGCCGTATGCGACGCGCGATGCCTGGTGCCATGCCCGCATCGACGCCACCCGCGAGCGCCTCGACGCGCTGGACACCACGGTTCCCACCGTGCTCATCAACCACTTTCCGATGGTGCGTCAGCCGACCGAGGTGTTGTTCTACCCGGAGTTCGCCCTGTGGTGCGGGTCGACGCTGACGGCGGACTGGCACACCAGGTACAACGCGATCTGCTCGGTGTACGGTCACCTGCACATCCCGCGGACCACCTACTACGACGGCGTCCGCTTCGAGGAGGTCTCGGTGGGTTACCCGCGCGAATGGCAGCGCCGTGGACTGCCGAACAACGTTCTGCGCCAAATTCTTCCGGTTCCCGAGTATCCGCCGGGCACGTTGAACAAATGGGGCGGGCACTTCACCGTGACGCCCGAGATGGAGGCAGAGGTCGAGAAGATGAGGGCAGGCCAGTGATCGAATCGATTCTCCCCAATGGTGTTGTCTCGGCCGAATTGTTCACCGATCCACCGGGTTTGATGCCGCACCCACTCGAAGCGCCGCTGGTTGCCAAGGCGGTGGACAAGCGCAAGCGTGAGTTCACCTCGGCTCGACACTGCGCGCGTGTGGCGATGCAGAAGCTCGGTGTGGAGCCCGCGCCGATCATGCGCGGCACCTCCGGCGCACCGCAGTGGCCGAAGGGAGTGGTGGGATCGTTGACGCATTGCGACGGCTACCGCGGTGCCGTTCTGGGCTACGCCATGCAGGTTCGCTCGGTGGGAATCGATGCCGAGCCACACGGACCTCTTCCCGACGGCGTGCTCGACGCGGTCAGCCTCGAAGCCGAGCGCGAGTGGCTCTCGACCGCGGGCCGAGAAGACGTCCACTGGGATCGAGTGTTGTTCTGCGCCAAGGAGGCGACGTACAAGGCTTGGGAGCCGCTGACCGGTCGCTGGCTCGGGTTCGAGGACGCGCACATCACGTTCGAGCGCACCGGCAGCGGCGACGACATCTCGGGAACGTTTCGATCCGAACTGCTGGTCCCGGGCGACACTGTATCCGGACCTCCGTTGACGGCCTTCGACGGTCGATGGATGGTGTCCGACGGTTTGGTGATGACGGCGATCTCGGTGATGTGACGACCGGCTCGTCGCGCCTGGCACAATGCACTCTCGTGAGTGCTCGCGGAAAGATCTCGTCCGGTCTCGTCGGTGCCGGTGTGTTGGTGGTCGACAAGGGGCCGGGCGTCACCAGCCACGATGTCGTCGCGTCGTGCCGAAAGTTGTTGCAGACCAGAAAGGTCGGTCATGCGGGGACGTTGGACCCCATGGCGACCGGGGTGCTGGTTCTGGGCGTCGAGCGGGCGACCAAGATGCTCGGACTGCTGACGCTGACGACCAAGTCGTACACCGCCACCGTGCGACTGGGGCGCAGTACGACGACCGATGACGCCGAGGGTGAGGTGCTCGCCGACGTCCCGGCCACGAATGTCTCGGATTCGGATATTGCGGCCGGGGTCGCCGCACTCACCGGTGACATCGAGCAGGTTCCGGCCAGTGTCAGTGCCATCAAGGTCGACGGTCAGCGGGCACACAAGCTCTCGCGCGCCGGTGAGGAGTTCACCCTCGCCGCTCGCAAGGTCACTGTCACTCGCTTCGACGTGACGGCTCGCCGCGATGTCGTCGATTCCGATGGCCGGTTCGTCGACCTCGATGTCGAGGTGGACTGCACGTCGGGGACGTACGTGCGCGCGCTCGCACGGGATCTCGGCGCAGCACTGGGCGTCGGCGGCCACCTGACGGTTCTGCGCAGAACCAGGGTCGGGCCGTTCACGCTCGACCACGCCGTGACGCTCGAGGAATTGGCCGAGAATCCGGCTGTGGGTCTCGATATAGACGAGGCCGCGCGCACCGCATTTCCGCACCGACAGATCGATGCCGCCGAAGCGGAGTCGCTCAGCCAGGGACGCTGGCTCGATCCCGTCGGAATCGAGGGGGTCTACGCGGCTGTCGATCCCACCGGGCACACCATCGCGTTGCTGCAGGAAAAGGGCAAACGGGCGAGCTCGGTGATGGTGGTGCGGCCGGCAACACTGCGCGGGTACTGATTTCCCGTTCGGATCGGCCCTGCGACCGAGGGGACTGCACCGCTCAGGTGGCCGGAACCATCCAGATCGCTTCGGCGGCGCGGTGACCGAGATCGATGGACTCCGTGCTGCCGCGTCGGGCGAGTTCGATCGCCACCGTGCCGGCGTAGTCGCGTCGTTCGACCACGGTGATCGGTAGATCGAGCTCGATGCCGACCGAATCGAAGTACCGGAGCATTGCGGGGTCCGAATCGGAGATACGAGCCACTCGTCCCGACTGACCGTCGAGGTACTCGCTCAGTCTGGTTGCGGACGGCGTGTCGATCGACCCGTTGGCCGACGGAATCGGGTCCCCGTGTGGATCTCGTTCGGGGTGGCCGAGTTTGGCGTCTATCCGATCCATCATCAGATCGGATACCGCATGTTCGAGGATTTCTGCCTCGTCGTGGACCTCGTCCCAGCCGTACCCGAGTTCGCGAACGAGGTAGGTCTCGATGAGGCGATGTCGACGGACCATGCCGATGGCCGCCAGTCGGCCCTTCTCGGTGAGTGAGATGGCACCGTACCGGGCGTGGTCCACCATGCCCTGATCGGCGAGTTTGCGAATCGCCTCGGACACCGTGGATGCGGATACGCCGATTCGTTCGGAGAGCATCTTGGTGCTGACGGAGTCTTCACTCCATTCGCTGGCCGTCCAGATGACCTTGAGGTAGTCCTGCGCAACTGCGGACAGCTGGACGCCCTCGTCGGCCGGAGCTGGATCGTCTTTTCGTTGCGCCACGTCGCCGAGCTTAGGCAATCCAATGGAAAAAGACATCTCACCCGGCCGGAGCCACCGTCACCTGTCCTCGGCGGCGCAGAGCGCGCGTGACGATGCCCTGCGCCGGGCTGAACAGGTAGGCCAGCACGAACACCAGGCCTTGGGCCAGCACCACGCTGCCACCCGAGGAGACGTCGAGATAGAAACTGGCGTAGATACCGACCAGGGCGCAGCCCACCGAGATGGCGGGGGCAATCATCAGCATGCGGCCGAAGCTGTGGGTGAGTAGGTATGCGGTTGCGCCGGGTGTGATCAGCATGGCGACGACCAGGATGACGCCGACGGCCTGTAGCGCCACGACGGTCGTCAGCGCGAGCAGCGTCAACATCGCGGCCGAGATCACGCTCGGATTGATGCCGACCGCGCGAGCCTGCGTGCGGTCGAAGGCGAACAGAGTGAAATCGCGACGCTTGATCACCATCACGGCCAACGCCAGCCCGCCGAGCACGAACACCTGGATCATGTCCGACTGCGACACCCCGAGCAGGTTTCCGAACAAGATGTGGTTGAGGTCGATCTGGCTCGGAAACTTGGAGATCAGGACGACGCCGAGGGCGAACAACGTGGTGAACACGACGCCGATCGCGGCGTCCTCCTTGACGATGGTGGTGTTGCGAACCACCCCGATGGCACCGACCGCGATGAGTGCGAACAGCAGCGCGCCGATGGCGAACGGCGCACCCAGCAGATAGGACAGGGCGACGCCGGGGAGTACCGCGTGCGATACGGCGTCCCCCATCAGTGACCAGCCGATGAGTACGAGCCAGCAGCTCAACACTGCGCAGACGATCGAGGCGGTGACGGTCACCAACAGCGCACGCTGCATGAAGGTGTATTCGAGAGGATTGACGACGAAGTCGATCAGGTACACGGTTCAGCTCGCTTCCGAAGTAGGAGAGCTCGCGCCCAGTTCGTCGATCTTCGACGGGTCCATGCCGAAGGCCAGTGCCAGGTTCTCCGGGCGCAACACCTCGGCTGGACTGCCGTGCATCAGGACCCGCTGCTGCAGCAGGATTGCCTCGTCGCACAGTTCCGGAAGGGCGTGCAGATCGTGGGTGGACACCAGGACGGACGCACCCTGAGCGGCCAGTTCTCGGAGGAGTCGCGTGATCGTCGCCTCGGTCTTCTTGTCCACTCCTGCGAACGGCTCGTCGAGGAGCAGCAAGGACGCTTCCTGAGCGATGGCGCGGGCCACGAATGCCCGTTTGCGCTGTCCGCCGGAGAGTTGCCCGATCTGTCGATCGGCGAGCTCGGTGAGATCGACTCGTCTCAGGGCCGCGTCCACCGCAGCTCTGTCTGCCGCACGAGGGGTTCGGAGAAAGTTCTGTTTGCCGTAACGACCCATCATCACCACGTCCCGGACGCTGATGGGGAAGGTCCAATCGACCGATTCGGCCTGGGGCACGTAGCTGACCGTCCCGGCTTTGCGGGCCCGGGCGGGGTCGCCGCCGAAGACCGTGATCGAACCGGCATCGGTCTTGACGACGCCCATGATGGCCTTGAACAGCGTCGACTTACCCGATCCGTTCATTCCGACCAGGCCGCAGACGCGTCCGGGTGCGAGGGTCAGGCTCGCGCCGACCAGCGCCACGACGTCTCGGTACCGAACGTCGACGGCGTCGACGGTCAGCGCGGCACCGTCCCGGTTCGCACCCGAGATGTGCCGGGTCATCGCGTGCCCACCAACGCGTCGGCGATCAGCCGCGCGTCGTAACGCAGCAGATCGAGGTAGGTGGGCACGGGTCCGTCGGCGGTGCTGAGGGAGTCGACGTACAGCTTTCCGCCGAAGCGGGCACCCGTGTCCTCGGCGACCTGGAGCTGAGCCTTGTCCGAGACGGTCGACTCGCAGAAGACGGCAGGCACGTCGTTGTCACGTACGAAATCGATGGTGCGGACCACTTGTTTGGGTGTCCCTTCCTGTTCGGCATTGACCGGCCACAGATACGCCTCCTGCAGGTCGAAGTCGCGGGCCAGATAGCCGAACGCGCCCTCACACGTCACCAGAGCACGTTGCTGCGCCGGAAGTTGGGCCAGATCGGATTCCAGTTCGTCGCCGACCGACCGCAGCTCGGTGATGTACGCGGCGGCGTTGGCGCGGTATTCCTCGGCATGGACAGCGTCGAGCGCCACGAACGCGTCGGCGATGTTGGTGATGTAGGTCTCCGCCACCACCGGCGACATCCAGGCATGTGGATTGGCCTTGCCCGCATACGCGTCGTCGCGGATGTAGACGGGTTCCACGTGTGCGCTGACGACCGCGTGCGGTGCCGGCACCCGCTCGACGAACTTCTCGAACCACGCCTCGAGTCCCAGACCGTTGTCCAGGATCAGATCGGCGCTTTCGGCAGTGCGTAGGTCGCCGGGTGTGGGCTCGTACCCGTGAATCTCGGCTCCGGCCTTGGTGATCGACTCCACACGGAGATGGTCGCCTGCAACGTTCGCGGCCATGTCGGCCAGCACCGTGAACGTCGTCAGCACCAACGGTCTGCCGTCGTCCATCGACGTCGGCTCGTCGTCGCCGACCGCGCGAGCGCATCCGCTCGACGTCGCTACCAGCAGTCCCGCCACGGCCCAGCTCGCAACGATTCGACCCACGCGAGATCCGCGGGATCGAAGAAATAAGTTAGGCACCCCGAAATATTTACCGTGGGGACACCCTTTTGTCCATACCTGCCGCACGCGACACGCCTGTCCGAGGATGACCGAGCGGCCGCCGGGCCGTAGGCTTCGCGGTGTGCAGAGATGGCGAGGTCTCGACGATGTACCTGCCGACTGGGGCCGATGTGTGCTCACGATCGGTGTGTTCGACGGCGTTCACCGCGGACATGCGCAGTTGATCGGTAGAGCAGTGGCCGCAGCTCGGGAACGCGGCGTACCCAGCGTGCTCATGACCTTCGATCCCCACCCGATGGAAGTGGTCCGTCCTGGTAGTCACCCCGCGCAGTTGACGACGTTGACCCGGCGTGCCGAACTGGCCGAGGAACTGGGTATCGACGTGTTCTGTGTCATGCCGTTCACGCCCGAACTGATGAAACTCACCCCCGAGCGATACGTGCACGAGATCCTCATCGAACGCCTGCACGTTGCAGAAGTGGTCGTCGGCGAGAACTTCACCTACGGGAAGAAGGCGCTCGGGACGGTCCCCATGCTGCGCAAGATCGGCGAACGGTCCGGCTTCGCGGTCGACGGAGTCAACCTGTTGGCCGAGCATGCCGTCACGTTCTCGTCCACCTACATCAGGTCGTGCGTGGACGCCGGGGACGTCGCGGCAGCAGCCGCAGCGCTCGGCCGCCCGCATCGCGTCGAGGGTGTCGTCGTGCACGGCGACGGACGCGGCCGTCAAATGGGCTATCCCACAGCCAATGTCGCTCCGCCGATGTACTCGGCCATACCGGCGGACGGGGTCTACGCCGCCTGGTTCACCGTGCTCGGTCCGGGTCCGATCATGGGGACGGTCACTCCGGGGGAGCGGCACCCGGCGGCGGTGTCGGTGGGCACGAATCCCACGTTCTCGGGACGCACCAGGACCGTCGAGGCGTTCGTGCTCGACGGCGAGGGAGACCTCTACGGGCAGCACGTGGCCGTCGACTTCGTCGAGCGACTGCGCGGAATGGAGAAGTTCGATTCCATGGAAGCTCTCGTGGAGGAGATGGGCCGGGACGCCGACCGGGCCCGCTCGATCCTGGCCGCCAGCGCAGCCTGATAGGCTGACTCCTCGGTGTTCGCTGCGGTCCGCGGCGGCTGCACCGGCTTCGATACCGCCCGGATGATCATGCATCGTCCACGGCGGGGCCCGTTGCTTCCTTTCACGCGGACGTCATTGATCAGGAGTAGTACCAGTGGCATTGACCACCGAACAGAAGAAGGCCGTTCTCGGCGAGTACGGCTTGCACCCCACCGACACGGGTTCGCCCGAGGCGCAGGTTGCAATGCTCACCAAGCGCATCGTCGACTTGACCGAGCACCTCAAGATGCACAAGCACGATCACCACTCCCGCCGCGGCCTGTTGCTGCTGGTCGGACGTCGTCGTCGTCTGCTCAAGTACATCGCGAAGGTAGACGTCACTCGCTACCGTTCGCTCATCGAGCGTCTGGGTCTGCGTCGATAATTTCGATCGACGCGAGGATGTTGCCGATGCATGGTTCGACGCGCCGGTGTACACCCGACTCGCAGCAATAGTGCAGTAGCCAACGAGGCAGTGCTTAGACTGTTCCTCGTTGGCTTTCTGTGTTTGTACCGCAACATCAGGATAGTCAGCACGACCAGCGGATACACGGTATCCGCACACCGCCGTGTATGCCTGTCACGCCGTGGTGTCGGTCTTCGGTAGTGGCTTTTCGGATACGAGATCCGGAGGGCTTCGATCGATGGCCGCCTCCGCGCAGCCGCGTCCCGAGACGAACTCTCGGAGATGGACGGCACAGGTATGCCGCCACAGCCAGGAGGGCTGGTGGTGTGTCCACGCGGGCACGGCAAAGACGAGAGGACGAGAACAGAACACATGTCGGACACCACAACATTGGACGCCGAAGAAGGCGTCTACGAAGCAACAGCGATCATCGACAACGGCTCTTTCGGTAAGCGGAGCATCCGCTTCGAGACGGGTCGCCTCGCACAGCAGGCCGCAGGCGCAGTCGCCGCGTACCTCGACGAGGACACCATGCTGCTGTCGGCAACGACGGCGGGCAAGCACCCCCGTGAGGGATTCGATTTCTTCCCGCTGACGGTCGACGTCGAAGAGCGCATGTACGCCGCGGGCCGTATCCCCGGATCGTTCTTCCGCCGCGAGGGCCGTCCGTCCACCGACGCCATCCTCACCTGCCGCCTGATCGACCGGCCGCTGCGTCCGACGTTCGTCGACGGACTGCGCAACGAGATCCAGGTCGTCATCACGGTCATGAGCCTCAACCCCGCCGATCTGTACGACGTCGTCGCGATCAACGCCGCGTCGGCATCGACCCAGATCGCCGGTCTGCCGTTCTCCGGTCCGATCGGCGGCGTTCGCGTCGCGCTGATCGACAAGCAGTGGGTTGCGTTCCCGACCAACGAGCAGCTCGAGAAGGCCGTGTTCAACATGGTCGTCGCCGGCCGCATCGTCTCCGGCTCCGGTGCCGACGCCGACGTCGCGATCATGATGGTCGAGGCCGAGGCCACCGAGAACGTCATCGAGCTCATCGAGGGCGGCGCTACCGCACCCAACGAGGCAGTTGTCGCCGAGGGCCTCGAGGCCTCGAAGCCCTTCATCGCAGCCCTTTGCACCGCACAGCAGGAGCTCGCGTCCAAGGCCGCCAAGCCGACCGGCGACTACCCGGTCTTCCCGGCGTACCAGAGCGACGTCTTCGAAGCCGTCGAGAACGCCGCGAAGATCCCGCTCAACGAGGCACTGACCATTGCAGGCAAGGCCGAGCGCGAGAACAAGCTCGACGAGGTCAAGGCTCAGGTCCTCACCTCGGTCGGAGACAGCTTCGCCGGCCGCGAGAAGGAGATCGGTGCCGCGTTCCGCGCACTGACCAAGAAGTCGGTTCGCCAGCGCATCCTCACCGATCACTTCCGCATCGACGGCCGCGGCATCACCGACATCCGGTCGTTGTCCGCCGAGGTCGCGATCATCCCGCGTACCCACGGATCGGCTCTGTTCGAGCGCGGCGAGACCCAGATCCTGGGCGTCACCACCCTCGACATGGTCAAGATGGCGCAGCAGGTCGACTCGCTCGGGCCCGAGACGTCCAAGCGCTACATGCACCATTACAACTTCCCGCCGTACTCCACCGGTGAGACCGGCCGCGTCGGTTCGCCGAAGCGTCGCGAGATCGGTCACGGCGCACTCGCCGAGCGCGCTCTGCTGCCGGTTCTGCCCAGCCAGGCAGAGTTCCCGTACGCCATCCGCCAGGTCTCCGAGGCATTGAGCTCCAACGGCTCGACCTCGATGGGCTCGGTCTGCGCATCGACTCTGTCGCTGCTCAATGCCGGTGTGCCGCTGCGTGCCCCGGTTGCCGGTATCGCGATGGGCCTCGTGTCCGACGAGGTCGACGGCGAGACTCGCTACGTCGCCCTCACCGACATCCTCGGTGCCGAGGACGCGTTCGGCGACATGGACTTCAAGGTCGCCGGAACCAAGGACTTCGTCACCGCCCTGCAGCTCGACACCAAGCTCGACGGCATTCCCTCCAAGGTGCTCGCCGGCGCGCTGTCACAGGCGAAGGATGCTCGCACGACGATCCTCGAGGTCATGGCCGAGGCCATCGACACCCCGGACGAGATGAGCCCGTACGCACCTCGCGTCACCGCGATCAAGGTGCCGGTCGACAAGATCGGCGAGGTCATCGGGCCCAAGGGCAAGATGATCAACTCCATCACCGAGCAGACCGGTGCCAACATCTCGATCGAAGATGACGGCACTGTCTACGTCGGTGCAGCGGACGGCCCGTCCGCACAGGCCGCGATCGACATGATCAACGCCATCGCCAACCCGCAGCTGCCGAAGGTCGGCGAGCGATTCCTCGGAACCGTCGTCAAGACAACGGCTTTCGGTGCATTCGTCTCGCTGCTCCCGGGCCGCGACGGACTGGTGCACATCTCGAAGCTCGGTAACGGCAAGCGCATCAACAAGGTCGAGGACGTCGTGAGCGTCGGGTCGAAGTTGCGCGTCGAGATCGCCGATATCGACAACCGCGGCAAGATCAGCCTCGTTCCCGTCGAAGACGACAACGCAGCTGCTCCCGCCGACGCTCCCGAGGCACCCGCCGAGGTCAGCGCTGAGTAAGAAGCAAGCGAGCCGAACGGTACGTCCCCTCGGGACGTACCGTTCGGCCGTTCCAGAGACCAGCGGCACCGACACGGGCGTTCGACGCACGACTCTGCCCGGCGGCCTTCGGGTCGTCACCGAGTTCGTTCCCGGCGTTCGCTCGGCATCGGTCGGTGTGTGGGTCGGCGTCGGCTCGCGCGACGAGCAACCCAGCGTCGCCGGTGCCGCGCACTTCCTCGAACATCTGCTGTTCAAGTCGACGCCGACGCGTAGTGCGCTCGAGATCGCCCAGGTGATGGACGGTGTCGGCGGAGAGCTGAACGCATTCACTTCCAAGGAGAGCACGTGCTTCTACGCGCACGTGCTCGACGAGGACGTCGCGCTCGCGATCGATCTCGTCAGCGATGTGGTGCTTCGTGGTCGGTGTAGATCGGCAGACGTCGACGTCGAGCGTCAGGTCGTACTCGAAGAGATCTCCATGCGCGACGACGATCCCGAGGATCTCCTGGGAGATGCCTTCCTGGAAGCGATGTTCGGTGATCACCCGATCGGGCGTCCGATCATCGGATCTGTCGAATCCATCGAATCGATGACCCGTTCCCAACTGCATTCGTTCCATGTACGCCGCTATACGCCGCAACGGATGGTCGTCGCCGTCGCAGGCAACGTCGATCACAAGCAGATCGTGTCGTTGGTACGTCGCGCCTTCGCGGGTCATCTGGAAAAGGGCCTGCGGCCGGCCGAAAGGCGTAGCGGTTCAGCGCGATTGCGGCAGAATCCGACGCTGAGCCTGACCACCCGGGACAGCGAACAGGCGCATCTGTGCCTGGGCGTACGGGCGTTCGGACGTCACGAAGGACACCGCTGGGCATTGTCGGTACTGAATTCTGCTGTCGGCGGTGGGCTCAGTTCTCGCCTGTTCCAGGAGATCAGGGAAGAGCGCGGACTGGCTTACTCGGTGTACTCCTCGGTGGATACGTTTGCCGACAGCGGGGCGTTCTCGGTGTACGCGGGATGCCAGCCGGAGAACCTGGGCGAGGTCACCACGGTGATTCGCGAGGTGCTCGCCAAGGTTGCGGCCGAGGGCATCACCGATGCCGAGTGCGCTCGCGCCAAGGGTTCGTTGCGCGGTGGATTGGTGCTGGGACTGGAGGACTCGGGTTCTCGGATGAACCGCATCGGTCGCAGCGAACTGAACTACGGCAATCACCGCGACATCACCGACACCCTGGCGCGTATCGACAGTGTCGGCAACGACGAGGTACGCGAGGTCGCTGCCGTGTTGCTCGACCGGCCTTTCGGTGCCGCAGTGGTCGGCCCCTACAAGAACGTCCGCCAGCTGCCGGCGTCGGTCAAGTCTCTGATTCGCTGACGTTCCTGATCGCGTCGCGCACTGCGCATCGGATCAGGTCCGGCACCGCCGAGGTGTCGGTGATCGGCTCGAACGCTCGGGTGGCGTGGAGCGCCGCAATTCCGTGCACGGAGGTCCACAGTCTCAGCGCTGTGAACTGTGGATTCTCCGGCACGACGGCATCGAGTGTCGAGGTGAGAGCCTCGAACAGGGGTCGCGACTGTCCGCGCAGATTCTCGCCGGAGCCCTCGAGCAGGTCGTGTCGAAAGAT
>CAFBLX010000042.1_pt1 | contig 15698 bp, 16 predicted proteins | sample 7268311 | NCBI WGS metagenome assembly CAFBLX01 (sample SAMEA6814046, study PRJEB35770) | freshwater metagenome | biome: Freshwater; feature: Freshwater reservoir; material: water | place: Czech Republic | collected 2017-05-23 | depth 30m m | reverse complement strand
TGACCGTAGAAGTTGGCACCGTTGTCGTCGGTCCCATCCCACAGGTATTCGTCATGCGATCGAGCATCGCTCGATCCTGCCTCGTCGGGCATCGGCCCGGGCTTTGGCGTAGCCGCACTGCCACTCCCGCCGCCGTCCTCGTCGCCGGTGGTCTCATCCTCGTGGACGATCGATGTCGGGTCTGCAGGGTTGTTCACTCCCGGCTTCGCGGCTTTCGAGAACAGGGCTTCGAGGTAGGCCCGTAGTTCGGAGTCGACGCAGAACTTTCCCTCGGACATTCCGTCGGACCCCTGCTCACCGAGGTAGAAGAACGCATCCCGTTTCCGTGGCCTCGGCTTCGCGTTCTTGTCTTCGTCTTCGTCTTCGTTCTCGTCGAAGTCGCCGTCGGGGTCGAGGATCGAGTCCAGGTGCGCGACCAGTGGTGCGAAGTCGTCGGGCCGTCGGGTCGAGGCGAGACCGACCAATTGCTGTTCGGCGCGATCTCGGGTCTGCGGATCGACACTCGAGGGTAGGTGCCGGAAGAATTCGCGGATCATCTGCACGTGCTGGGCATCGAGCAGTCCTGCCCGCAATGCTGCAGCGGTGTGCGGCAACAAGGGAGGCAGCATTTCACCGGACAGTGCGGTGCGATCACCCAATTCGGCGGCCAGACGCACCCGCGCCCCGGCCGCTCGTGGGGTGATTCGCAGCATCCACGCCACCGAGCACGGCACCGAACCCGGATACACATCGAGGCCGTGTTGTGAGATCAGTTCGTTGAGCCAGGTGTGCGAATACGCGGTCACAGACCGCGACAGAGCTTCCATGCGTTGGATCACCGCACGGCGGTCGGTATTCGACCACGACACCGACGCCTGCCCCGCCAACTCGGCGACCGCCGACTCCACACGGTCCACCAGCACCGACAGTTCGGGGTCGGACACGACGGGGGCAGGCGGCACCGTGTCGATGCCGTCCACCCCTGATTCGCCGTCCCCCGAAAGCATGAACAGAATCTACCGCGACCCACCGACAAACTTTCGAACACACGTTCCTATCCAACTCTGTCGCCTCAGGCCGCGGTGACGACGGGCACCACTTCGTAGGCCAGCTCCGGTAGTCCGGTCCACCTCATGGATCGGTAACGTCGCACTAGCGCAAGCCCGGTATCGACCCAGAAAGGGCGCACCATGACCGTGCGACCATCCAGCGATCCCACTGCCGCCGACTGGCTCGTCCACGCTGATCGAGATTGGTGGGACCTCGCCACCAGAGGTCCACTGGGGTACGAGAGCTACGCGCGTCTCCGGTTCATCCCGGATCCGACGCACGCGGATCAGCGTGAGGGCGAGGCCGACGTTCCGTACGACGAGCGTTCGGAGACAAACCAATTGGCGATGGTCGTTGCGACGCTGGCCAAACACACGACGACACCAGCGGACTGCTACTTTTGCGTATGGGAGGGGTGGGGTGGTCTCGAGGTGCACGGTGCCGCGCGAATCCACCTCCCGGAACGGGAAGCATTCTTGTTCCGGGGGGCTGCCCTGGACCTATTGCGCTGGGAACAGGCACTCGATCCCCCTGATCGCGAGGGTCTGCCGATCCCCTCGTTCGTCTGGCCCGCCGACCGAGCCTGGTGCATCGCCAACGACATCGATCCCCACTTCGCCACCATCGGTGCGAGCTCGTCCGCGATAAAGGACGTTCTCGCCTACCGTCGAGTCGACACAGTCATCGACGACCCTGCCAGCCCACAACCCTGGTACAGCCATTGAATACCGGCCGCACAGAATGGTCTAACACTGATCTGCAACAGGATATCTCGGCAACAGGATGGGTGAACGACGGCCTGAAGGTCGTCTCCGAAACCACAGTGGGCTCGCTGGTCCCCACTGTGTTCGACGCCTATGCCCGCATCCTGTATCCCGGGCGCAACGGCACGCCGAATCCCCTTCCGCGGGCGAAACCCATTGCAGCCCGGCATGTTCAGCTGGCATCCATCATCGAGGTACTCGCTGGTAGCACGAACACACCGGACGATTGCTTCTTCGCTATCTGGGAAGGCAACACCGCACTCGACTACATTCGCGATTCGGCACCGACCACGAACATCGCCGGCTACGACTACTTCCTGCTGAGGGGGCCGGTCTCACGTGCAACGGACACCCTCGGTGGGTTGTCACCGAATCTGTGGTGGCCCAACGACCACGCGTGGTGTGTAGCTCAGCACTTCGACTTCCCCTGTGCCTATATCGGGGGCAGCAGGGGTGCCGTTGCGGACCTTCTCGCGCTCACAGAGATCGATTCGTCGCCGGTCCGCGTCGACCAGATCATCACCGTGAACTACGACCAGCACATCGACTGAGATACCTCAACCAGTCGATGCAACGGTCTCGACAATCGATGCTTTCCAACGAACTCCGAATCCCGCAGGTATTGAATCCCTTTCGTGGTACTCCAGCGCACCGCTGTACGTCACACTGAACGCGCCGGGATGTCGCGTCGGGATCAATTCCCGTCGTTGCACGAGAAGACCGGCCCGATCATGGATGCGGAGGGTGCCTCGCGGCCGCGTCCGAAAGTCCAACCACAGATACCTGTCCCACACCAGGCAGCCGTGTAACGTCACATCACCGACCAGGCCGCCGTCGCCCATCATCGTGGTGAAGCCGTTCCCGAGATGCGCCACCCACTCCGTCAGACCGTCCACAGTGACAGTCTCGACCCGAGCCGGCACCTCGGCACACATTTGCGCCGGCAGGTCCATCTGGTCGGGTGACGCCCAGTACGTGGTGGGAGTAAACACCGCGCCTACGGCAGGCTCGTCAGGCCACGGTTCCATGTCCTCGAGCATCCACAGTTGCGACATATCAAGCAAACTCACGTCAGAACTGCGCCCTGGGCGCTCCCATTCCCGGGTCGATTTGGAACGGCCCGCTGGCGGACGGCGCTATCGGGAAATCGAAGATTGCGGTGGGGATGTACACGGTGGCACAGGAGTTGGGTATGTCGACCACTCCGGACAGGCGTCCCTCGATCGGGGCCGAGCCCAGCAGCAGGTACGCCTGCTCGGGGCTGTATCCGAATTTGGTGAGGTAGTCGATCGCATGCATGCAGGCGTTCTGGTAGGACAGGTCGGAGTCCAGATACTTCTGCTCGCCGTCGACGGTGACCGAAATGCCCGAGAAGGCAATCCATTCCGAGTACTGCGGTGCGGTGTTTCCTGGCATGAAGATCGCGTTTTCACTGACCCCGTACGTGTCCATGCCGCCCTTGATCAGGTCGACGTGCAGGTCCATGAAACCGCCCATTTCGATGGCACCACAGAAGGTGATCTCCCCGTCACCCTGCGAGAAGTGCAAGTCTCCGAACGACAACTTCGCCCCCGGTACGAACACCGGATAGAAGACGCGAGTGCCCTTGGTGAGATTCTTTATGTCCTGATTGCCACCGTTCTCTCGTGGCGGTGCCGTACGTGCGGCTTCGCCTGCGACACGCGAGAACTCGTCGCCGCTCAACGATCCCAGAATTGCCCCGTCGAGTTCGGGTGCCAAAGCCAGTGGCGGAACACGATGGGGATCGGTGGCGATCAGAGCACCTTCACGGGCGTTCCACTTGGCCAGCAGAGCAGCCGATGGCGCGGTTCCCATCAGGCCGGGATGAGTGATGCCGGTGTACTTCACGTGCGGAACGTGGCGAGATGTGGTGGTCTGGCCGGAAAAGTCCCAGATCGCCTTGTACGCGTCGGGGAATCGATCAGTGAGGAATCCGCCACCGTTCTGCTTGGCGAAGATCCCCGTGTATCCCCAGCCCTGACCGGCCAGTGGGCCCGAATCTTCCTGTGGGATCGGACCGACGTCGAGGATATCGACGATCAGCAGGTCCCCGGGCTCGGCTCCCTCGATGTGGAACGGCCCGGACAACGTGTGCACGTTGTTGAGCGGCGCATTCAGAATGTCCTCGGCGGAGTCGTCGTTGTGAATGGCCCCGTCGAACCATTCGCGGCAGTGCGCCCGAAACGACGTGCCGGGCTTCACTGTGACCGCCGCCGGGATATCGGGATGCCATCGGTTGTGACCGACGATCTCCTGTTCGGTGAAACTCTTCGTCGAGTCGAGCGGAAACAGCAGTTCGGGCACGAGGCACCTCCGGTTGCGCGGATTCTCCTGCCTCGATCATTGCACCGTCGTGGTGTATTCGGCCCAGTATGACGTGTAAATGTTGTATGACGTTGCGCCGGAACGCCACTGACACGACACCTCGCGCTACCCTCGTGTGCGTGCCCACCTACAGCTTTCGCTGCACACAGCGTTGCGAACCCGTCGAGCAGAGATTCTCCATGGCCGATGTCCCCTCCCAGGTGACGTGCCCGGAGTGCGGCGAGAGCGCTGCACGCCGGATTTCGTCTCCTGCCCTCGGCAGGGGGAACAGCGCTGCGATGAAGGCACACGACGCCTCGCGGGCCACCGCCGACTCACCGACGGTAGTCACCTCCATCCCACGGCAAGGGCGGGCGGCTAGCCCGACGACGTCGAACCCGCTCCACCGTCGCCTGCCACGTCCCTGATCTCGGCGTTTCTCTTTCGTGCCGACGGGGAAGTCCGGGTGCATGTCCCAGCTCCCCGCTCCCCCGTCGATCGCCGACGGCTTCACCACCGACGACGTCGTTTCCTGGGTTGCCGAGCATCTGGGCGACCTGACGCTCGAGCGGCCGGACGGGATTGCCGCCGGCGGCATTCGCGGCGGACAGTCGGCCGCCGACATGGCGCTGGCCGGTCTGGACATCACCGGCTACGCCCGCGACCGCAGCACTGTCCTTCCTGCGAATCGTCGTGGAGCCAGTCGAATGTCGCCGTACATCCGGCACGGTCTGCTCACTCTCCCTGAGGTGTGGGACGCCGTAGCGGACGCCCCTGCGCGCGATCGCACGCGGTACCGGGACGAACTCATGTGGCAGGAATACGCCCGCCACCTCTATGCCCGCGTCGGAACCGATCTGGGGAGATCCCTTCGTCGTGAACAACCACGACCGCACAACTGGACTTCCGAACCCTGGCCCGACGAGATGAACTGCATGTCCACGGTGGTGGGCGAATTGCACAGTGACGGTTGGCTCGTCAACCAAACACGCATGTGGCTGGCGTCCCAATGGGCTGTGCGTGCCGGCGCGACATGGCGCGACGGCGAGGACGAGATGTTCACCCACTTGCTCGACGGCTCACGGGCGGCCAATCGACTGGGTTGGCAATGGACGGTCGGTACCGGAAGCGGCAAGGTGTACGGCTTCAGTCGGTGGCAGGTGAACAAGCGCGCACCATCCCTGTGCCGCAACTGCGCGCTGAAAGACGCCTGCCCCATCGAGAATTGGCCCGACGATGATCTCGGACCGGCAGTCGACGGACCCGATCTCAACAAGGCACCGGTACCCGCGGGCCCCGCGAGCATGGAAGGTGATGGTGCAGAACAGGTCTGGCTGACCGCCGAATCGCTCGGCACCACAGACCCCGCCATGGCTGCGAATCCCGAGCGACCTGCCGTCTTCGTGTTCGACGAACCACTCCTGCACAAGCTTCGGCTGTCCGGAAAGCGACTGGTGTTCCTAGCCGAGACTCTCGGCGAGATCGCGTCGACCCGGCCGTTGGAGGTACGTCGCGGCCGAGTATCCGAGGAACTTTCCGGACGGTCTCTGGCCGCCACCTGGGCACCCGTTCCCGGCTTTTCTCGCATCGCCGACGCCATCGCCCCGGTCGAATTGCATCCATGGCCCTGGCTGACGCGTCCCACCACATCCTCGGTCCGGTCGTTCAGTGCGTGGCGGCGCAGTCACTGACGTGCCCGCACCGTGATCTGCCCTTCCTCGCTGGTGGCGGAGACCGTCTTCGGCGATCTGGGGTCGTTGATCACGTCGACGACGACGTCGCCTTTGTCGGATGCCGCGTCGACGGCATAGAAGTCGGCGGGCGGAAGCCCGATCGTCGTGTCGCCGATCACGTTGCGCGCCTTGACCGATTCCGGTGCAGTACGCGATTCGACGCTGATCTCGCCGAACGTCGTGCTCACATCCACGATGGACGCAGTTGCATCACTGATCTTCACGTCGCCGAACCGTGTGTCGACCCGGATGGCTCCCGCCGATCCACGAGCGAACACCGATCCCGACGCTGTCGAGACGGATACGTCTGCACCGACATCCGACAGCACGACATCACCGCCCGCACCGTTCACCGCGAGGGTCAGGCCTGCGGGTATCTGCAATTCGACGTCGGCGTCACACGTCTTGTACCTGCCGTAGGAACATTCCACAGCCACGCTCGACCCGTCCGCACCGACGTCGACCGTGGGGGCGTCCCCTCGGTAGATCCCGTGCGCTCGAACATGCAGCGAATCATCGGGGCTGGGCACGAACTTCAGGTGCGCGAACCCGGTCGTCACAGTCAGCTGCGAGCCGTCGATCGCGTGATCTACCGAGTAGTCGTAGTTCTGAGTCTTCGGAACGGAGAAACCGAGCGCGATCGCCGCAGTGGTGCCTGCTCCGGCCGCACCGACCACGACGGCCGCTGTGGTGATCGCCAACGTGTAGCGCAACAATGGAATTCGATTCATCGAATAGCTCCCAGGTATCGTAGGACTGCCATGACCCGGCGGTGATCCGCACTGTCGCCGAGCAATCCGAGTTTGGCGAAGATGTTTCCGATGTGCTTCTCGACGGCTGCTTGGCCTACGACCAGAGTGGAGGCGATGCCGGCATTGGACTTACCTTCGGCCATCGCCGTCAGCACATCTCGCTCTCGCGGTGTCAGCGAGTCGAGTGGATCCGATCGTGGTGCACGCGCCAGAATCTGTTGCACAACCTCGGGATCGATGACGGTTCCGCCGTCGGCGACCGTCTTCACCGCGTCGGAGAATTCGTCCACATCGGCGACGCGATCCTTCAGCAGATATCCGACGCCGTCCGTGCTCTGCCGAATCAGTTCTGCCGCATACCTTTCCTCCACGTACTGCGAGAGCACCAGTACTCCGACATCGGGCCAACGCTCACGAATGACCAGTGCCGCTCGCAGACCCTCGTCGAGAAATGTCGGAGGCATCCGCACGTCGATGACGCAGACGTCGGGCAGCGGCTCGGTGGACGACATCAGCGTCAACAGCTGCGCCGCGTCACCAACTTTTCCGATCACCTCGGCACCGGAGTCGACCAACAAACGCGCAACACCCTCACGTAGCAGTACCGAGTCGTCGGCAATGATCACTCGCACGGGATGGTCACCTCCACTCGTGTCGGGCCGCCCGACGGCGAAGTCACCGTCAGGGTTCCGTCGATTCCGCTGAGCCTGTCGGCCAATCCGGCCAATCCGCCGCCGGGCTCGAAATGCGCACCGCCGCAACCGTCGTCGACCACGGTGACGGCGACGGAGGACTCGCCGCGAGCGACATCGACCTGCACGTTTCCGGCGTGGGCGTGCTTGCCGACATTGGTCAAGGCCTCGGACACCACGAAGTACACCGTCGACTCGGCGGTGGCGTTCAGACGTCGCTCGCCGGTGAGGGCCGGGTCGATGTCGATCGTCACCGGAACTGTCGACAACGCCGCGACCGACGACAGCGCTGCGTCGAGTCCGCGATCGGTCAGGATCGGGGGATGCAGTCCGCGCGTCAACGTTCGGATCTCACCGATCGCGTTCTTCGCCTCCCGATGTGCATCGTCGAGCAAACCCTTCAAGACCACGTCGTCCGTAGCCGACGCGCGAGACTTCGCTTGTCCCAGTGACATTGCCACCGAGACCAGCCGTTGCTGGGCACCGTCGTGCAGGTCCCGTTCGATGCGTCGCCGCTCGGCATCGGCGGCGTCGACGACGCGAGCACGGCTCATGGTCAGCTCGTTCACCCGCTTGCTCGACTCCGACTGCCCGAGAAGTGCTGCAGCGCTCCACCAATCGAGCTTGGCAATCAGGGTCGTCAGTGGCGGAACGCCGGCAACCAGGACTACCAGAGCTGCCACTCCGATCACCGCAACCAGCGGAAAGTCCACTCGTTCGGCTATCTCCAACCCGGTGCCCTCGGGATCGGTGACCAACCACGCGACCGGGGCGGCCGCCAGAACCGGAAGCGCCAGGAAGAGCGCAGGCAGCAAGAACAGCAGCGCAGCCGAGATCGGAATACGAATGATCCAGTAGACGAGCGACTTCCACAGCCCGACGTCACGAACACACCACACCAACCTTCGCCAACTGGTCGGATAGACGATGGTGTCCGGTTTCGTGATCTCGATGCCACTGGTCAGGTCGATGCCCGCTCGCGCCGCGATGTCCAGCCAACGAAGGACCACGATCGTGAACACGAAGACGAGCACACCGCTGAGGGCGAACGGCAACGCGAACACCGCGAGCAGGAGCAGACCTACGATCAGCCATCCGCCCAGTCCGGCGAACGTCGTCGCCAACAGCGACGCCATTGCCAACCACCACTGCTGCGAAATCCACGCTCTGAGCGGATTGAGGGGAATCGGTAATGCCTGGTTCATGCGGATGAGCCTAAGTGGGCAGTCGCCGGGGCGTCCTCACTGCGAACCCACGAGGTGAGGTAGGGCCAGCCCTACCCTCGGCGCGCAGGTCCATGTGAGTTCGCCCAGCTCAGGCGTCGAACACGCCCTTTGCTTCCCGAACTTGTCGGTAGCCGGTGATATCAAGGAAGTACACGACTACAGAAAGGGTTCCCATGTCCGCCAGTGTCGATACCTGCCACGGAACGCTCGTGATCCACGCAGTCGGTAGTGCGGAATGCACGGAACCCGATTGCGTGGATCTCGAGTACGTTCGCCACTTCCTGGTGCTCGAGTGCGAGGAGATCACCGGCGGCTGCCAGTGCACAGCGCTGGTTGAGCTCGCTCAGGCGTCCTGACGCCGGACGACCGGCTGCTGCAGCTCCGTCACCCAGTTCTCCTGCGGCGCAGGCTCGGAGACCAGGTAGTACTCGCGGCAGATGCCGGAGAGCTCGTAACCGTTGGCGTCGATCCAGGCCATGAACTGCTCCCAGGTTTCCCCGATCGTCGCCATCGAGCCGTGGTGCACGGTCGTCAGCGCGAGGTCGATCGCGGGTAGCTCGGTGACGTCGTAGTCCTCGCCTGCATCAACGTCGGGGGTGATCTCGAACGCGGCATGCACCGTGATGCCGGTGCCGTCACCGTCGTCGACGGCCTCGTAGAGGGCGATCGACGACGGTCCGAATTCGACTCCGTCTCGTGCCAGAGACGACGCGAGCCGGGCGTACATCGGACCGATCACCGGGCCGATGTTCTGTGGCCCGTAACCGGCAGCATTCTCGGTGACGACGGCGACGCGGGTGGCCGGCAGCGACTTGGTGTCCACAATGATCATCGAATCTTCTCCCTCTACGGCGCGGAGGCGCGCATCGATCCGACGCAGTCGGGCGGCGTCGAGATCGAGTCGATGGGCGACGTCTTCACGTTTGGCGACGAGCATCCGACGCAATCGGTCGGCGCTGACCTGCGCATGCACGATCTGCTTCACCTCGTCGAGCCGAAATCCCAGGTCCTTGAACATCAGGATGCGGCCCAACTCCTCGAACTGTCTACCGTCGTACGACCGATATCCGGTGAACGGATCCACCCGTGCCGGCGTCAACAGCCCGATCTCGTCGTAATGCCGAAGCATGCGAACCGAAACCCGGCCGATCGATGCGAACTCTCCGATACTGAACATGACCCTCCGAGACTGCCGTCTCACACTGTGTGAGGGTCAAGTATCGCGCGCCGTGCGGTGGCTCGACCCGTTCTGCGCGCACCGATCAACCACTTTCGCCGGTCGTCGCATCGATCGAGTGCGCTCCCTGATAGTCACGAAAAATTCGGACCAGGCCATTCGCCAGGTCTACGGCACCCCAGCGGTCACCGTAGCGCAACAGGCGTTGAGAAACCAGGCTTGGCAGTGAATTCCCGACACATCTCGAGACGGCCTCCCGGAGCCGCCTCGATAACCGACCGGGCGTCTGTAATCAAATGTTGAACGACCCTGTGAATGGGACGTCGCAGCGGTTATGGTTCGTTTCGATGCTCCTCCCCCGAACCCACAAGGACTCGCCATGAAGAGACGCCTGATCGCCTATTCCATTGCTGCACTTGCTATCTCCGCCACCGCAGTGGCGCTTCCCACCGGAGTGGCCTCGGCCGCGCCGTGTTCGGATGTGGACGTCTCGTTCGCTCGCGGCACCGGGGAACTTCCCGGCCTCGGCATCACGGGTACTCCTTTTGTGAGCACCGTCAAATCGCAACTCTCGGATCGCTCGGTCAGCACGTACGCCGTGAACTACGCCGCCGACTTCACCCAGGCCAGCGCGGGACCCGGATCTCGCGACCTCGTGGCTCATCTCAATTCCGTTGCGGCATCGTGCCCGTCGACGAAATTCGTGATCGGCGGTTACTCGCAGGGGGCGACCGTGGTGACCAACGCAGTCGGTCTGCGCACTCCCAGCAGCTTCACCGGTGCCGTCATCCCGGCCGCGATCGCCGACCGTATCGAGGCCGTTGTGGTGTTCGGCAACCCATTCTGGCTTACCGGCAGGAAGATCGAAACAGCCAGCAGCACATACGGTTCACGCACCAACAGCTTCTGCAACTTCGGCGACCCGGTGTGCCAGATCGGTGGCTTCAACACCTTCGCTCACCTGACCTACGGCACCAACGGCTCGACGACGCAGGGTGCCTCGTTCGCGGCCGCTCAGGTACGGAGCTGAATCGACTCACCGAAATCGGTGCGCGGGCCCCGATGGTTCTGCGGATAGAAAAGTCGGTTCCGGTAGCCCGGATTGCTGTGCGCTCGTGAAGATTTCCTCAGCGACTGCATCGACCCGAGCTATCGGAACCAACGCAATGGCCGAACCCCCGAACCCCCCACCCGTCATACGGGCCCCGTATGCCCCGGCTCGCAGCGCAGCATCGACGGCGCTGTCCAGCTCGGGGGAACTGACCTCGTAGTCGTCTCGAAGCGAGACGTGCGACGCCGTCATCAGGTCGCCGAGTTCGGTACCGATGTCACCGCCGTCCAGCAACGCTACTGCCCGCTCGACTCGTCGTATCTCGCTGGTGACGTGACGAACTCGGGGAACGAGAGCCTGATCGACGAGCCCCGATACCGCCCGCTCGGGGTCGAGTCCGCGCAGCGTCGACACACCCAGCTCCAGGTAGGCCCGGTCGAGGGCGGCCCGGCGGGCACCGTACTGGCCGTCGACCAGACGGTGCGGAGCGTTGGTGTCGATCACCATGATGCGAGCACCCGACGCCGCGACGTCCAGTGGGATCTGCCGGGTCGACCCGTCGAGGCAGTCCAGAAGCAGGGCATGCCCTCGTTCGGCAAGCATCGCGATGGCTTGATCCATTCCCCCGGTCGACGCGCCGGCCACATCGTTCTCGGCGCGAATGCTGGCGTCGATCAGTACCTTTCGATCGACGTTCAGATCGAACAGATCGCTCAGGGCCAAGGCGAACGAGCACTCGAGGGCCGCCGAACTCGACAGGCCCGAGCCCACCGGTACCGAGGAGTGCACGGCAACATCGACTCCGCCTATCCCGTGCTCCTGCAGCGCCCAGGCAACGCCCGCGACGTACGCGGCCCATCCCGACGGACTTCCCGGTCCGATGTCACCGAGTTGCCCCGTCCACGTCTGGTCGGTGTGCGTCGAGACCGCCCGCATCGTGGCATCCTCGCGCCGCCGAACAGCGACTGCAGTGGCGAAGGGCAGCGCGAACGGCAACACCAGACCTCCTGCGTAGTCGATGTGTTCGCCGATCAGGTTGACTCGCCCCGGTGCCAACCAGACGCCGTCCGGCTCCCCGCCGAACGCGGTGTCGAACAGCCCCGAAGCACCGTCGGCGAGGCTCTGCTCGGACACGACGCTCAACCAGTTCACACCAGCACCTCGCGCAATCTGTCTGCGATTCTCTCGGGAGTCGTGTCGTTGATCCATGCGCCCATCGCCGACTCGGATCCGGCCAGAAACTTCATCCGGCCCGGTGACCGCATCATCGAGAACAGTTGCAGGTGAAGTCGTCCCAGCTCTCGATCGGATCCGACGGGGGCCTGGTGCCACGCCGAGATATACGGCACCTCGTCCACGCCCTCGAAGAATGCGTCGACGCCCCGCAGCAATGCGCGGTAGACGCCGGCCAGCTCGTCGCGCTCCGCGTCGTTCAGTTCCGCAAGATCTGCGACGTCGCGGCGCGGAGCAAGATGTACCTCGAGCGGCCACCGTGACGCCGCGGGGACGTACGCCACCCAATGCTCGACATCCACGACTATCCGTCGGCCCGAGCGCAATTCGGCGGCGAGTACATCGGCCAACAGAACTCGACCGGTGTTCTCGAAGTGCTTGCGCGACTGCCTGATCAAAGCATCGGTACGAGGAGGAAGGTAGGGGTAGGCGTAAATTTGGCCGTGCGGGTGCGTCAAGGTGACACCGATCTCCTTGCCACGATTCTCGAAGCAGAACACCTGTTTCACTCCATCGATCGCCGAGAGCTCCGTGGTCCGGTCTGCCCACACGTCGATGATCGTTCGGACCCTCGACAGTTCCAGCGAGACGAAAGACGCGTCGGGATCACTGGCGAAACAGACGACCTCGCACCGACCGGTACCTGCCGCCAATGGCCACATCGGCTCACCGTCGACCGCTGCCGGAAGAGTTTGTTGTGCAGCACTTCCCGCCAACGACGGGAAACGGTTCTCGAACACCACGACGTCGTAATCCGAGGCCGGGATCTCGGTCGCCGGCCGGCCCGGACGGCTGGGGGCCAACGGGGACAGGTCGGCGGGAGGCAGGAACGTGCGGTCCATCCGCTGGGCAGCCATGACGATCCACTCGCCGGTGAGAACGTCGAATCTCATCTGCGAGAGCGACATCGACGGCGGCAGCGGCCGTGAATCCACCAGCTCCCGGGTGGCACCACCGGAAAGGTAGGGCTCGGTGTCGTCGTAATAGATCAATTCTCGACCGTCGGCCAGCGTGGTCGAGGTCTTGCGCATCGGATGGCTGGTGTCCTGCGTGGTCATCGACTGCTCTCTTCTCGAGTTGTCGGCCGGGGCTCGGCGGGACCGGTTGCGACGACCACGTCGTCGACGATGTCGGTCAGCGCGTCGCGAATACGTTCGGGCACATCGACATCGGTGACGATCACGTCCACCTCCGACAACGCAGCGGTGGTTGCGAGGGCGCGAACACCCCATTTGGTGTGATCAGCGAGGACCGCGACGCGTCGAGCCGAGGCGACGAAGGCCTGATTGGTCTGTGCCTCCAGCAGATTGGGGCAGGTGAGGCCCGCATCGATGTCCACTCCATGCGTGCCGAGAAACAGAATGTCGACGTGCAGCGTCTGCAACGCACCGACCGCCAACGGGCCGACGAGTGCGTACGACGGGGTGCGTTGGCCTCCGGTGAGCAACACGGTGTGGTCTGCTCTGCCGCCGGCATGAAGGACGTCGGCGACGGGCAGGGAGTTGGTCACCACGGTGATGTCGGGTACACGAAGCAGTTCCCGCGCCAGCGCGTGTGTCGTCGTACCTCCGGAGATGCCGATGGTCGTTCCTGGCCGGATCAATCGTGCTGCGGCGCGGGCAATGGCGGCCTTGGCGTCACGGCTCTGCTCGGACTTGACCGGAAAACCCGGCTCGAACGCGCTCGCGGAACTCGGCGCGGTGATGCCGCCATGCACTCGCTCGACCAGGCCCTGGGCGACCAGTTCATTGACGTCACGTCGAATGGTCATGTCGGACACCGACAGAGCAGTGCCCAACGCGGCCACCGTGACGGCTCCCTCGGACAGCACCCGGTCCAGAATCTTTTGCTGACGTTGATGGGCGAGCATCACACCATCACCAGACCTGATTCCATGCACACAACATTCACCAGATAACAACAAATGTCAACAAAAGCGAACAGGGTGCGGCGATGTGGTCAGAAGTCGTCGTCGCTCTCGGACGCGGTTCGTGTACGCCCGATCCGTGTCAGATGCACCCGTCGCGCCAGTCGAATCACGGGACGAATGAGCAGTTCGATACTCCCCAGCAGGAAGAGCCACGTACCGATGACCGTCGTGCTCTCCTGAAAGAAGAGGATGCTGCCGGCGATGAACCAGACCGCAACGAGAATGTCGTTGATGATGCTGACAACTTCCCACCGCTGGCGAATCACCAGCTCCTCGTGCCCGATGGTGAAGGTCAGGTCGTTCATAGCGGCTCCTTCGTAAAACGTCTGTGTACCCAGTCCGACTACCCGGATCCCTCCCAATCGACCCGGGCTGCCATCTCGAGCAGTTTCCGACGGCGTGTCTCGCTGGTCTCGCCGATCCGCGCGATACGTCCGTACACATGGGCACGGAAGTCGGTCAGAACGTCCCGATTCTGTTGAACTGCACCGCTACCGATGCAGTTGTGCAGTAACGCGCGGAGGTTGTCGTACTCCTCTCGCGGAACTGCGGGCCACGCATTCACCACCAGCCCGGTGAGCTGTTGGCGTTGATGCGCGCGCCGCACTCGGGTTTTGTCGGGATGAATCGTGAAGCCCTCGTCGTGCACAATCTGGGACAGCACCCATAGCAACTTGTCGACGTCGAGGTCAGCCGGACCGGAGAACGCCAGGTCGTCGGCGTAGCGGGTATACCGGGCACCCATGGTGCGGGCGAGCCCGGCAGCTCGAATATCGAGTTGGCGGGCAGCCAGGTTGGCCAAGGCGGGCGACGTCGGTGCGCCCTGCGGCAAGTGAGTGGTGCGAAGCCTCGCCGCCGTCGCGCGGTCCATGCCCGTCAATTCGCCGGCCGGGGTGACCGTTGTGCACAGCGCGGCAAGATTGGCCGCGACCTTTCTGCGGTAGCCGACGGCCTCGAAGATCGCAACGACGCGATCGAACCCAATGGACGGAAAGAAGCGACGTAAGTCGACCGAGACCACCACCTCACGCTCGGCGTGGGGCGTCGCGAACGTGCGGGGGCTCCGCCCTCTACGAAAACCGTGCGCGGCGGGATGTGGTGGAATTCGATCCAGGATGCGGTGCAGTATCTTTCGCTGAATCTCGCGCAGGCGCGGTTTGGGAACCTCCAGCAGTCGAATGCCCTGACGTTTGTCCAGTCGCGCAGATCGATAGTGCTGCAACGGGAACGGCGCGGTGCGCAGCCTCCCCTGCAGGTCGGCAAACCATTCGATTTCGGAGATCGTCAGGTCGAGAGACCGTGCAAGCTGACCGGTCGATTCGTACCGTGGTACCTCGAATCGCCAGGGCTTGAAGCCGGAGCTCGTATTCGGCCGCTGCGAGGACGCGGAGGGCTCCGAGATGAACGGAAGATCGCGCAACAAACCGAAAATCGACGCCTCGTCGAAGGGTGGGTTGGGATACAGATTGATGATTCGGGCTGCGAGCCACGAGGCTCTTTCGGGCATGAAATGTGCGAACGCAACCTCGAGCCCCGACCGCGTCCACTCTGCGTCTGCAGCCAGACCTGCGAGAGTTGCGGCGGCGCGCGGCGTCAGTTCGCGGTCGTTCACGTGTGTCGCTCCGCCGGGTCTGGGGCGAGGGAATGCAGCGACGCGGGGCGACCGAAATCTTTCGTCCTCGGAGCAGTCGGGCACGCGTAGCGTGCGGAGCTGCTTCGGACGCAGTGCTCGATTCTCTTCCTATACCCAGGGGTTACCCCTGAGACCGGTCCCGCGGACCAACTC
>CAFBLX010000041.1_pt1 | contig 15865 bp, 15 predicted proteins | sample 7268311 | NCBI WGS metagenome assembly CAFBLX01 (sample SAMEA6814046, study PRJEB35770) | freshwater metagenome | biome: Freshwater; feature: Freshwater reservoir; material: water | place: Czech Republic | collected 2017-05-23 | depth 30m m | reverse complement strand
TTGCCGTCGGCGAACTTCAGTCCGTCGGTGTATCCGGGCGGAACCAGGACGCCGCCGAAGTGCATCAGCGAGGTGTAGAGACCGATGAGGGTGGTCTCCTGGCCGCCGTGCGCGGTCTGGCTCGAGGTGAAGGCGGCGTATGCCTTGTTTGCAAGTTCACCCTTGGCCCAGTAGCCGCCGAGCGAGTCCATGAAGTTCTGGAACGGTGCTGCGGTGCTACCGAAACGCGTCGGTGATCCGAGGATGACGCCATCGGCCCAGACGATGTCGTCGCCGCTGGCAGCGGGAAGATCCTTGGTTGCCTCGTAGTTGGCGGACCAGGCGGGGTTCTCGGCGAAGGTGCTGGGGTCGCGCGTCTCCGCGATGTGCCGCACGCGTACTTCGGCTCCAGCCGCCGTCGCTGCGTCGGCGAGCTTGTTCGCCATCGTGGATCCGTGGCCGGTTGCGGAGTAGTAGATGATTGCGATCTTCGTCATCGATGAGACCTTTCGTCGGGTGGACATCCGAAGTAGTTGCGATGTCAACTGTATTCGATAGTACTCAATATGATTGTTGTGTCAATTACTCGCGGTTGTCGGTTGTCCGATCCGTGGGCAGCGTCGATAGTGGTGCCATGACCGTGCGCAATGCCGAGGTACCCGACGACGTCTTCGCGGACGTGAAGAAGCAGGTCTCCCAGTTCGTCCGATCGCGGGTGGTTCCGCGTGAACTCGAGATCATGAACGCCGATTCGATTCCCGACGATCTGCGGAGACAGTCCGCCGAGATGGGGTTGTTCGGATACGCGATTCCGCAAGAGTTCGGTGGTCTCGGCCTGGACTTGATTCAGGATGTCGAGATTGCCATGGAGCTCGGCTACACCACACTGTCGTTGCGGTCGATGTTCGGCACCAACAACGGAATCGCGGGCCAAGTGCTCGTCGGGTTCGGCACCGACGAGCAGAAGGCAACGTGGTTGCCCGGCATGGCGGCCGGCGACGTCGTCGCGTCGTTCGCGTTGACCGAGGACGGTGCCGGCTCGAACCCGGCAGGGTTGAGAACGACTGCAGTAGTGGACGGTACGGGCTGGATCATCAGCGGAAGCAAGCGCTACATCACCAATGCGCCCATCGCGGACCTGTTCGTCGTGTTCGCGCGAGTGGACCCGAAGCCGAACAGCGGCAACGGGATCGCGGTGTTTCTGGTCCCCGCCGACGCTGCGGGTGTCGAGGTCGGTGACAAGGACGCGAAGATGGGTCAGCAGGGAGCAGGAACCGCGGATGTGACGTTCACCGACGTCGAGGTCGACGCCGACGCTCTGGTGGGTGGCAACGGTGACATCGGATACCGGGCGGCGATGACGTCGTTGGCGCGCGGCCGCGTCCACATCGCCGCTCTCGCCGTCGGTCAAGCGCAGCGTGCCCTGGACGAATCCGTCTCCTACGCTGCGTCTTCCACACAGGGTGGCGAGCCCATCGGCAATCATCAACTCGTCCAGGCGATGATCGCCGACCAGCAGACGGGAGTCATGGCAGGCCGGGCCATGGTGCGTGAGGCTGCCCGGGCCTGGGTGGAAAACACCGATCGACGGATCGCGCCGTCGGCGGTGAAGCTGTTCTGCACCGAGATGGTCGGCACAGTTGCCGACCTCGCGGTCCAAATCCACGGCGGCGCAGGGTACATGCGCGGCGTTCCCGTCGAGCGAATCTATCGAGATGTCCGTCTTCTCCGCCTGTACGAGGGCACGAGCGAAATTCAGCGGCTGATCGTCGGCGGCGGTTTGATCCGTGCCGAGCAGAAGCGGAATCGCTGACCACCCTCGTCCCGCGTGGCGGTGGCAGGTCAGGTGAGCGCGCGCTGCGCGGCGACCCGGTCTGCGACCGTGCTACCGATAGCGGAGATCTCGGTAGCGAGTTCCGCGCGACTCCTGGTGTCCGACCCGTATACGAAGTTCGTGGGTCCCACTGTGGCACCGCAGTATTCGATGATGCCGCGCTCGATCTGCGTTCGAATGGCCTCATGGACGCCATGGCGCTCGAAGCTGTCTGCATCGTCTCCCGCGACGACGACCAGATGGATGGTGAGTCGGTCCAGCTTCTTCACGAATACTCTGTCCCCGTATTCGTAGGCCCAGCCCTCGACGAACACGCGGTCGATCCAGCCTTTCAGTAGTGCGGGCATCGACCACCAGTACATCGGGAAGACGAGAATCAGGTGTTCGGCGCGGTCGATCCGTGTCTGCTCCTCGGCTACATCGGACGGTGTGCTCCCGTTTCCACGAAACAGGCTCAGATCTGCAGCCGAAAATCGTGGATCGAAGCTCTCTGCGGCGAGATCTGCGGTCTCCACGGTGGTGCCGGTGGATCGGATGGCCTCGACTACGGAGTGAGCGACCTGATGGGTCAGAGAGTGCGGGTCGGGATGGGAGACTACGACGAGCGTGTTCATGGCTGTTCCTTCGGCTGGGGAAGATCGGCTATGTACGAACAGTAGGTTACTATTAGTACATAAGCAAGGAGGTGGCGGAATGGCACGGACGAGGCTGTCGCGCTCCGATCGAAACGCCCAGTTGATCGAGGTGTCCTGGGCTCTCGTACGCGCCGAAGGAGCCGACGCGTTGACTCTCGGACGGCTCGCAGAGCATGCCGGTGTCGCGAAACCGGTGGTGTACAGCCACTTCGCTTCCCGCGCCGAACTTCTTGCCGCTCTGTTCACCGAATTCGATGCCAGGCAGGCGGCGATGCTGGAGGAATCTCTCGACTCGGCACCCATGACGGTCCGCGGTCGGGCGAAGGCCATCGCCGACTCCTACGTGGGGTGCGCATTGGCCCAGGGGAGGGAATTGACGGGTGTGCTTGCGGCACTCGAAGGTTCGCCCGAACTCGAACAGGTCAAGCGCACCGCCGAGCGCGCCTACTTCGAGCGGTGTCGGGAGATTCTGCGTCCGTTCACCGATGCCGACGGCATGTCCACGCCATCTCTGACCGCCGTCTTCGGTGCCGCAGACGCGTTGTCCCACGGTGCCGTATCCGGGTCACTCACACCGGCCGAAGCGATCGGGGAGTTGACCGATCTGATCGTCGCCGCGGTCGACAGGTCCTGAACTCGGCCCGCCGGATCTGTCAGACGGTGGCGGCCGCCGATGCGGGGGCACGACGGTGGAATGCCGTCTCGGCCTCGAAGGCATGCGCGACCCGGAGCAGCAGGTGATCGGCGCGGTCGGCGGTGACGATCTGCAATCCAACCGGAAGACCGGAGGAGCTGAAGCCGCCGGGCATCGACAGCGACGGTAGGCCTGTCGCCGAGATCAGCGAAGCGGCCCGCATCCAGTCGAGGTAATTGTTCATCGGCGTGCCGTCGACGACGGCGGGGTACTCCTCGTCCGCGGGGAACGGAAGTACCTGAACGGCAGGCGCGATCAACACGTCGTATCGCGAGAAGAACTGCCGCACTCCGGCATCGAGATTCTTGCGAGCGGTGTTGGCGGAGATCATGTCTCGTGTCGTGAGCGCCATTCCCTTGTCGACGTTCCACTGCACGGCGCTCTTCATGCGGTGCCGATGTTCGTCCAACAGGTGCCCGTAGGCGGTGGCGAAGTCGAACGCACGCGTCGTCTGGAACACCTCGTCCGCGCCGGACAGGTCCGGGCAATCGACGTCCACACTGGCACCGAGTTGCTCGAACACGTGCAGTTGGCGGCTCAGGACGTCGATCACCTCACGGTCGACGGGTACGCCGAGACCGAAATCCGTTGTCCACGCTACTTTCAGCCCACGCAGCGAGCCGGCCTCCTCCGAGCGGTACGAGTCGTCGAGCGGGAGACCACGAGGGCTGGACGAATCCGGACCGGCGAGTGCGCGCATCAGAAAGCGCACGTCCTCGATGTCGTGCGCGAGCACGCCCTGCCGAGCGATCCAGGCCCACGGGTTCTTTGCGGGAAGCATCGGAATTCGGCCCAACGACGGCCGGTATCCGACGAGGTTGCAGAACGATCCCGGAGTGCGCAGCGACCCGCCCATGTCCGACCCGTCGCCCGCCGGTTGTATCCCGGCGGCGATGGCGGCGGCGGCACCGCCACTGCTGCCGCCGGCACTGCGAGTCGGATCGTACGGATTGGTGGTGGTACCGAACAGCGGATTGAAAGTGTGTGAGCCTGCAGCGAATTCGGGAACGTTGGATTTGCCGGTGGTGTTGACACCTGCGCGCTTGAGGCGGGCGACGATGCCCGAGTCCTCGGTGGGGATGTTGTCGGCCAGAATCGGCGAGCCGAAAGTCGTGCGCAGACCGGCGGTCAGGTGATTGTCCTTGTGCGTCATCGGGACGCCGTGCAGAACGGGCAGTGCCTCGCCGGACACCGTTGCGCGGTCTGCTGCACTCGCACGTTCGGTCGCCCGATCGATGTCGAAGGTCACGATCGCGTTGACGACAGGGTTGACGTCGTCGATGCGAGCCAGATGCGACTCGAGCGCCTCGCGGGCCGAGATCTCGCGATCACGGATGTGTGCCGCGAGCGCGCGCAGGGACAGTGACTGAATGTCGCCGGTCATGAAACTCCTCGCTTCGATCCGGATCGGCCGGAGTTGTTGTCGGAAGCCTGTTTCAAGACTGCACCACCGCGCGGAGCCCACCGGGCTATCGTCGTCCATTGAGCGTTTTCGCCGTTGGATTGGCGGTTTCGCTCAGACGGCCGAAAATTTCACACATGCAACATATCGGCAACGTGAACCGACTTGAGTGAGCAGGACATCCGAGCCCGGGGCTCGGTCGCAATCCGACGGTATGCGAAAGAGAGTCAATCATGTCCAGTCAGATCGACGGTCCACCGGCAACTGCGGATGCGCCCGAAACACGAATGCCCTGGGGACTGAAGACACTGTTCCGTCTCGTGTCCAGCATCGAACGCGTCGGCAACAAACTGCCGCACCCCTTCCTGCTGTTCTGGCTTCTGGCCGCAGTGCTGGCAGTGGTCAGCGCGATCCTGGCCGCACTGGGCACCGGGGTGGTGCTACCCAGCACCGGTGAGGTGTCGATGGTTCGCAGCCTGCTCAGCAGTGACGGCGTAGCCATGATCTTCGGAACGGCACTGGACAACTTCGCGGGGTTCGCGCCGCTCCCCATCATCGTGACCGTCATCCTCGGTGTGTCCGTCGCCGAGCATTCCGGTGTGCTCACCACGCTGCTGCGCGCCACCATCGTGAAGCTGCCCGCCAAGTGGGTGACGTTCTCGGTTGCCTTCGCCGGGACCATGTCTCACGTCATGTTCGACGCGGCATTCATCGTCGTCCTTCCGCTGGCGGCAATGGCGTTCAAGGCAGCGGGCCGAAGTCCTGTACTGGGCATGATGGTGGCGTTCGTCGCCATCGCCGGTGGCTACAACGCGTCACCGTTGATCACACCCAGCGATGCCATCATGTCGTCGTTGACGACCTCCGCCGCTCAGATCGTCGACGCCGACTACAGCGTGACCCCCGTGGACAACTACTTCTTCAGTCTCGCGTCGTCACTGGTGATTTCGATCTTCATCACCCTGGTGGTGGAGTTGGTGATGGCCAAGCACATGAATCTCGATGCCGACGAGGGCGTCGAGGACGGAGCGGAGAAGCTGGCACTCGATCTCGAGCCGATCGAGAAGAAGGGAATGCGCCGCGCCGGAGCAGCTTTGGCGGTGTACGTGGCCGTCGTCGTCGCGGCACTGCTTCCTCCCTCGTCGCCGCTGCGTGGTGAGGACGGCGGGTTCGTACAGTCGATCGTGCTGCAGAACATCGCGTTCTTCATCGCGATCGCCTTCGTCCTGGTCGGATGGGTGTACGGACGCACCACCGGCAGTCTTCGGCAGCTCCGTGAGATTCCGGAGTCGATGGCCGTCGGCATCAAGACCCTTGCTCCGATCCTGGTGCTGTTCTTCGCGATTTCGCAGTTCCTCGCCTACTTCAAGTGGACCGGCATCGGCAACGTCGTTGCGGTCGAGGGCGCGGAACTGCTGAAAGCCGGGGGATTACACCCCCTCGTGGTGTTCGCCATGATGCTGGTGCTGATCTCGGTGATGAACCTGCTCGTCACCAGTGGTTCGGCCATGTGGTCGATGTTGGCCCCGGTTCTCGTGCCGATGCTCATGTACATCGACGTCAACCCCGAAACCACCCAGGCCGTCTACCGAATCGCCGATTCCTGCACCAACGCGATGACCCCGATGTCGGCCTACTTCGTGCTCACCCTCGGACTCATCCAGCGCTACAAGAAGAATGCAGGCATCGGTACCCTCGCCTCGTTCACCATCCCTGTCGCGCTGGGCATGCTGATCGTGTGGGCGGCGTTGTTCGCAGTCTGGTACATGCTCGGCATCCCGCTCGGCCCCGGCGCACCGATCCGTTGACCGCAGTGACTGCCGCGTCGTACCGGATCAATACAGGTACGACGCGGAGTCCGCGGCCAGCAGACGGTTGCCGCTGCGCTTGGTGGCCCGCAGAATCGACACCACCGAGATCGCGTCGGCCAGGGTGGCCCAGTCCGACGCAGTTGTCATGCGATGCAACGCCATTCGGTCCGGGCACGCGAGGTTGACGAGCAGACTGTCCGAGCCCGCGAGGGCCACCGCGTATCGAACCTCCGAATGTGCGAGCAATAGCTCGACCAGTGCTTCGTGGTGTCGAGGCGGAACCTTGACCCAGGCAAGGGCTTCCGCCGAATACCCCATCAACGCCGGTTCGACGACCACCCGCAGTCTGGATTTGTTGGTCTGTTCCAGAGTGTCCATGTGGCGTCGGACAGTGTTCTCGGTGGCACCGACGACGCGCGCGATGTCCGAGGTGGGCGTCCGGGCATCCTCGGCCAGGACGCGCAGAATGCTGCGGTGCAGGGTCGAGATCTCCGGTCCCACACGGCCGTCCGGTTGGTAGCCCTCGTGTACGGGAGGCGTCAGGGCCGCGATCTGGTGCGCATTCAGAATCGCCGGCCGCCACTCGCGGACCGAGCGATAGACCCGCGTGATGGGATCGACCCGAATGCGTCTGATCCCGGTGATGCCGGGTAGGTCGTCGAGCATCAGATCCGCCAGATGGGCATCGTCGACCAGGACTTCGGCGACGCATTCCTCGTGCCCCGACGTGGCGTACACGAACATCGTGTCGTCGCGGCGCGCCAACCCGACTGCCACGGCACGTGCCATACCGACGTGACATCGAGCTCGCAGAACGACCGCGCCTGTCGCGCCGATGACGCCGACCACGCGCACGTCCCCGGAATCGAGTAGTTCCTTGCCGCGTCGGGTGACGGTGCGTTCGGGTTCACCGAGCGCCTCGGCGATGCTGACCCAGGACGCCCGGGGATTGACCTGCAGCGCCGCCGTGATTCGGCAACTCAGCGAGTCCAACTCGTCGGAGCGCTGCCTCATGCGTACACCTTCGCTCGTCGTGCCGACTCGGGTCGGCCGGTGCAGAAACAGGTTCGGTGCCCGAGGATCACCTGTCGATCCTCGGGCACCGGTACCGCGAAGTCCAGCTCAGAAGATTCCGCTGTAGGCGTTGAGGGCGGGCTGACCACCCAGGTGCGCGTAGAGAACGGTGGAGTCCTTGCCGATATCGCCCTGCTGAACCAGATCGATCAGTCCGGCCATGGACTTGCCCTCGTACACCGGGTCGATGATCACGCCTTCGAGACGGCCGGTGAGCTTGATCGCCTCGATCGTGGAGTCGACGGGTATTCCGTAGTAGTCGCCGGCCCAGCCTTCGAGGACGGTGATCTCGTCGTCGCGAAGATCGCGTCCCAGTTCGATGAGTTCTGCTGTGTTACGGGCGATTCGGGCCACCTGGTCGCGGGTCTGAGCGATCTTGGCGGACGCATCGATGCCGATCACTCGACGTGGCCGTTCCTGCCCGGCGAACCCGGCGATCATGCCGGCATGCGTCGACCCGGTCACGCTGCACACGACGATCGTGTCGAAGAAGACGCCGAGCTCCTCTTCCTGCTTCTGTACTTCGTACGCCCAGTTGGCGAAGCCCAGTCCGCCGAGCTTGTGGTCGGAGCCGCCTGCGGGAATGGCGTAGGGCTTGCCGCCCGCTCGCTCGACGTCCTCGATGGCCTTCTGCCAGCTGTCCTTGAATTCGATTCCGAAGCCCGACGGATCGAGGCGGACATCTGCACCCATGATGCGGGAGAGCAGGATATTGCCCACCTTGTCGTTGACCGAATCCGGCCAATCGACCCACTTCTCCTGCACCAAAACTGCTTTGAGTCCGAGCTTTGCCGCGACCGCAGCCACCTGCCGCGTGTGGTTGGACTGCACGCCACCGATCGAGACCAATGTGTCGGCACCCTGCGCGAGAGCGTCCGGGACGATGTACTCGAGCTTGCGAGTCTTGTTGCCGCCGTAAGCCAATCCTGCGTTGACGTCTTCTCGCTTGGCCCAGATCTTGGCCCCGCCGAGGTGTGCGCTCAATCGTTCCATCGGGTGAATCGGGCTCGGGCCGAAGGTGAGGGGATAACGCTCGAAGTCCGCGATCGCCACGTGGTTCTCCTTTGATCGGTGTGTCATGCAGGATGCAATATATCGCATACTGTACGTGGGACGCCTCGCCAGCGAAAGCGGTGGGCTACGATATTTTGCATGCCGGTCCCCGTCGAGCTCGGAAAACACAAGCGCTCCCTGCTGCGCGACAACGCCTACGTCTCGATTCGCGACGCCATCGTCGACGGCACCTTCGCGCCCGGCGAGCGGCTGCGGGATGCCGAACTCGAACAGTGGCTCGGAGTGTCGCGTACACCTATTCGCGACGCCATGGCCAGGCTGGAACTGGCGGGCCTCGTACACACCCAGCCCGGGCGTTCGACCATCGTGTCGACCATCGAACGCAAGGCGGTGCTGGACGCGCAGGCGGTCGCGGCATCGATGCATGCACTCGCGGTCCGGACGGCTGTACCGCTGATGAACAAGCGCGACATCGCCGCGATGCGTCGCGCCAACAAGGATTTCGCCGCCGCATTCACCCGAGGCGATGTGGACCTCGCGCTGGCCGGCGACGACGCGTTCCACGCAGTCGCCGTCGAAGCGAGTCAGAATCTGGTCGTGGTCACGGTTCTCGAGCAGGTGACGCCGACCCTGCGCCGGCTCGAACGACTACGGTTCGCCTCGCTGGTGGGCCGCGATTCGATAGCCCAACACGAACGAATCATCACGCTGTGCAGTGAGGGTGACGCGGACGGCGCGGCCGCTGCCGTGCAGGAGAATTGGGAGTCGTTGTCTTTGCTCGTCGATCACGAGGACGGAATACCGGGAAACTGACACCGTCGAACGCCGGCGAAAAGCGGAGTGGCCGCGCCGCATCGGCGGCATAATCGGCCCATGGCCGACTTCAACGAGATCATCATCGACGAGTTCCGAAGCAACAATGGCCACGTGTCCACGGCCGGCTTCGGTGATTCGCTCGTTGTTCTACACACGATCGGTGCCAAGAGCGGCGCGGTGCGGCTCAACCCGCTCATGGCGATTCCGGAGGGAGAGAGCTGGTTGGTGGTCGGCTCGGCTGCCGGGTCACCGAAAGATCCAGCGTGGGTGCACAATCTGCGAGCCCATCCGGCCATCGACATCGAGACACCCGGGGACGGAGGCATTCGCACCGTTGCCGTCGACGCCGACGAGATTCCGGAATCCGAGTGGGACCGGCAGTGGCAGAAATTCCTCGACGCATCGGACGGATTCGCGAAATACACGGAGACGGCCGAGGGCAGGCGGTTTCCGATCTTCCGTCTGACCCCGACCGCCGAGTGAATCAGTTCTGCGTGTCGTCCTCGGGCGGGTGTGGGACGTTCTCTTCGTCGACGTGAGCACCGACTGCAGCCTCGTCGGGAGATTCTTCGCGCGGACCGTCGTTGCTGCCCTCGGATGGGATCTCTGCACCTGCATCGGTCGGCATGGTCATGAGCACTCCTGATCGTCGGTCGGTTGGTTGCTGCGCTCTGCATGCCCCGCTTCCGGTGGACTCAACCGTCGAGCGGTCGATTCCTGTTGACTAGCATCGTCAGGTATGGGACCCGATCGATCGATGACAGCTCGCGACCTCACACAGGCGATTGCCGAAGCGACGAGGTCATTTTTCGCACCGTCCAGTCTCGACGAGACTCTGCGCGGCGTGACGGAGAGCGCCCGATCTCTGATACCCGCGGTCGATTGCGCCGACATTCTCGTGGTGGCGGGGCCGAAGAAGTACCAGTCGCACGCCGCGACCAGTGAGCTGCCGGTGCGCCTGGACGCAATGCAGGAACGCCTCGACGAGGGGCCGTGCATCGATGCCGCACGAAGCGAGCTGTTCGTGCGGTGCAACGACTTCCGCTCCGATTCCCGCTGGCCACGTTTCGGTCCGGAGGCGGTGGGAGCAGGGGTTCTCAGCAGCCTGTCCTTCCGCCTCTACACCAACGAGGACACCATCGGGGCGCTCAATCTGTTCGCACTGACCAGTGATGCGTTCAGCGACGAGGACGAGGAACTCGGTCGCGTGCTCGCAACCCACGCTGCGGTGGCGTTGTATGCAGCGAACAAGACCGAGCAATTCAAGTCCGGCTTGGCTTCACGGGACATCATCGGCCAAGCCAAGGGCATGTTGATGGAGCGGTACGGAATCGATGCGGTACAGGCGTTCGACTTGATTTCACGGCTGTCGCAAACCCAGAACGTCCCGGTGGCCACCTTGGCCGCAGAACTCGTCGACCTCGGTTCCGAATCGAACAAGGAACGCTCGTCCAGATAGGCTCGACGGTTGTTCACACCGTGTGCCGACGAGAGGGTGCAGTCGGCGGCACCGGATGGTCGTGAGTCGAGCCGGCTTGCTGGGTCGACCCGGCGTTCACTGTCGACCCGGTCTGTGCGGTTGCCTCGTAGACGCGTGAAGTGTCCTCGGCGATGCGGTCCCACGAGAAGCGAGATTGCGCACGGTCGGAGCCGGACACTCCCAGCTCGAAACGCCTGGACTCGTTGCGTAGCAGCAGGGCCAGCTCTCGTGCCAAGCGACGACGGTCGCCCGGCCTGATCGAGCGGCCGGTGACCCCGTCGATCACCAACTCTCCGGCGTAGCCCACTCCGTATGCGACGACGGGAAGTCCGCACGCCATGGCTTCGAGGGTGGCGATCCCTGCCGATTCGGTCGGGGACAGGCAGACGAACACGTCGGCCGACCTCAACAGCGACGACATGTGGCGATGGCGGACCGGGCCGGTGAACACCGTGCGCCCGGCCATGCCGTGTGCTGCGGCGACGGTGCGTAGCTGCGCCACGCCGCTGGATTCGCGTGGCTCGCCGCCGACAACGACCAATTCGGTGTCGTCGAGTTTTCCGAGCAGTTCGATGATCGTCGATACCTCGGCATCCGACCCGACGGTCGCCACCCGACACGCGGCACCGCTGCGTGGTGCGGTCGGTCCGGATGGATCGAAGTCACTCAGATCCACCCCGGTCGGGACGATGGACACCTTGGCTCTGGCGACGCCCATCCGCGTCAACATGTCGGCCTCGTCGGGGCACGACGCGATGATGCGGCTCGCCGATCGAGCGATCTTCTTCTCCATGGCCGCCCGGGGAACCACCGAATCGGTGCCTGCCGTCGGGGGCCCGGATCGGTCGGTCGCGGCGAGACCGTGGAACGACATCACCGTGGGGACGCCCGTCGCGCCGGCGGCCAGTACGGTTGCCAGCCCCGATACCCATGAATGTGCATGTGCTACATCGGGTTTCGTTCGGAGCAAGTGATCGCGGAGCGAGGAGGCGAACGCACTCGTGTGAGGTATCGATTCCTCTTCGGTCATCGGGACAGCAGGCCCCGCAGACAGGTTGACCACCCGGTAACCGTCGGGGGTGAGCAGCTCGTCCTCGTGATCCGGGTTCTGCTTCCTGGTGTACACATCGACTCGGGTGCCGGCGCGGGCAAGCGACGAGGCCAGCCGATCGAGCTGGGCAGCCGATTGTTCTGCCTCGATGCCGGCCGCATCATTTATCGGACTCACGTGTTCGGAGACAAGCGCAACGTGCATATCGATTCGATCCCTGATGGGTTCGCACGGCCCCTTTCGGGCGCATAGCCCGGCACCGGTGAAGGGTGTGGGATATGCCGACCCGATTTTGGAGTCAGCGTGCTCGAGACGCGGCCAGAACGGTCATCGCAACTGGGCGTCGAACAACACCCTATTACGTGCAGCCGCGTTGCGAAACCTCACACGAGGGAGTTGCCATCGCTGGAACGCTCACAACGGGCCGAACCGACGTGCCTTGCGGCCGAAGCGGGGAGCGTGTTCGCTACGGCTACCGGGCACTGGATTGCGGTCGGTTCAACCGTCAACCGCCGACAATCGCAGCAGCGTAGCGTGTTTCGCCAGGCGCATTTGTGTATACACTGTTTCCACGCGGTTGAGGAGAAGCCCCGTAGTCAGGAAGTAGCGACTGCGAGATGTGCCCGACCGCGCTCTTCGACACCTGATGGTCCGAGACTCGTTTTCTCGAGAACTGGTGTCAGAGGCAGCCGACAGTCTCCGGTCGCGAGCCGGTGGAGGTGGGCAATGGTGTTTCTACGGTCGGTGCACAGTGATCCGGAATCGATTCGATTGTCGTTCTGCGGGCCGGACAATCCCGAGGACGGCGCATTCGCGCTGTCCGTGGACGAACTCGTCGGCGGACCGGTCGTCATCCGCATCGTCGGGTCGATCGACAGATCGGCAATTCCGGTCATAGGCGAATGCGTGTCGGAGGCCATCGTGTGCGGGCGGTCGCTGGTCGTGGATCTGCTCGATGTCGAATTCGTCGACCCCGCAGTGGTTCCCGTCCTCTCGGCAGCCGCCTTGCGGCTCGCTGCGCACCGGTGTCGCGCGATCGTCGCCTGTACACCCGAGCTGCAGCGACAACTCGATCCGAGTGGTGTCCACCTCGGTACGGAGTGCGTCCGCAGCGTCGCGGACGCCGTTCGAAGTGCGGTGAAACCGGCGAGATCCGAACAGGTTTCGAATTCCTGCACAGGCGAGACGCCTGCGCGGTCGGCGTGACCGGCAGTTCCGCACCGTGCACGATCGTCGCCGCGGTGTATCTCGCGGTGGTCGTCGGCGATCACTCGGGCGACAGCGCCCGATGAGTGCATGGGCAGTTCCCACGGTTGGAGTGGAGGAGGAGTTCTTTCTCGCCGACATCGACATGCTGCGTCCGGTGGCGGTCGGCCCCGGTGTCGTCGCGCATGCCCGAGCTGCGGGAATCGATGCCGTCTCGGAGCTGACCGAGGTGCAGGTGGAGGCCAATTCGCCTCCGCTGCAGTGTCTTCGCGAGTTGCGGGAGAACGTGATCTCCACCCGCGCCACGCTGTCGGCGGTGGCCTTGGCGCAGGGTGCCCACTTACTGGCGGCAGGTGTCTCGCCGGTTGCGCCTGCTGATCGTGGCCGCCTGCCCATCTCGGACGGCTCCCGCTATCGGCGTCTGGCCGAGACCTACGGGGCACTGGCAGAGAGCGTTGCCACGTGTGGGGGTCACATTCATGTCGAGGTGCCGGACAAGGAGACGGCGATCGGGGTATGCAATGTCGTGCGACCCTGGCTCCCGACACTTCTGGCCTTGACGTGCAACAGCGCTATACACGACGGCGTCGACACTCGGCACTCGAGTTGGCGTTCGACGGTGTGGGGCAGGTGGCCGACGGCTGGTCCGCCCCCTCACCTGAGTTCGACGGCGGAGTACGACGACCTGGTCGGCTCGATGATCGAGACCGGGATGATTCTCGACGAAGCATCGCTCTACTGGGATGTACGGCCCAGCTCCCACCAGCCGACGGTCGAGGTGCGGGTCGGCGACGTACCTGCCGTCGCCGAGGAGGTGGTGTTGTCCGCTGCACTGGTCCGCGGTCTCGTCGTCACGGCCCTTCGGTCCATCGACCGCGGCGAGCCGGCACTCGTCGTGGCCGGCAATCACCTCGCAGCGGCATACCACCGTGCCCGCATGGATGGATTGACCGGCGTCGCAGTGGATCCGAGCACCGGGAGACCGGTGTCGGCATCGAGTCTGCTCCGATCGCTCGTCCGCTACGTGGAACCGGCGCTGACCAGCACAGGCGACCTCCGCTGCGTGCAGACTTCTCTCGAACGTTTGACGCACCTCGGGAACGGCGCGCAACGCCAACGCCGGATCTTCTCGCGCAATGCAGACGCTACCGCCGTCGCTGCTCACGCAGCCCGTTTCACTACTGCCGAGTGGAACTCGCCGGTGGCACAGGACGCGGGTTGATCGCGGTGGCCGGCCTCGTCTGCAGGCGGCCGTGCCCGCGCCGCGACAATCGACCGATTCCAGGAAACGATCGACGATGCGACCGAAGGTGGTTATCGTGAAAGCCATGGCAAGCACTTCCGCCAGCATGCTTCGTGACGCCGGACTGAGGGTGACGCGTCCCCGAGAGTTGGTTCTCGATATCGTTGATGCACAACCGCATTCCGATACCGACACCATCTTGCGACTGGCGCGCGCCACCCTGCCCACGGTCTCGAAGCAGGCCGTGTACGACGTGCTCGATGCGTTGACTGCATCGGGTTTGGTTCGTCGTATCCGCCTCGCGGGTCACTCCGCACGTTACGAAACCAGGGTGGCAGACAATCATCACCACATCGTCTGCCGTTCCTGTGGTTTCATCGTCGACGCCGACTGCGCCACCGGTGAGCCACCGTGTGCACGACCCGCCCGAGATCACGGTTTCGTCCTCGACGAGGCCGAGGTGACCTACTGGGGAACGTGCCCCAGTTGTGCATCCGACCGATCGATCGCAGCCCGCGATCGTCCATCCACAATGCCCATCGGAAAGGACAATTCGTGACCTCCGACGCACGCCCACCCCACTCCGCCACCGAGACCGCCAGCACCAGCGAGAGCGAGAATCCGGTCATCGAGTCGCCGAAGCCCAAGGCGCACGCACCGCTGACGAACAAGGACTGGTGGCCGGAGCAGATGGACCTGTCCATCCTGCATGCGCATACCTCCAAATCGAACCCGTTCGGCGAAAAGCTCGACTACAAAGCGGAATTCGAGAAGCTCGACGTGGACGAGCTCAAAGCCGACGTCGTCTCGGTGATGACCACTTCGAAAGATTGGTGGCCGGCCGACTACGGCCACTACGGCGGACTCTTCATTCGTATGAGCTGGCACGCCGCCGGCACCTACCGCACGTTCGACGGACGAGGCGGTGGGGGTCAGGGCGCGCAACGCTTTGCGCCACTGAACAGTTGGCCGGACAACGCCAACCTGGACAAGGCGCGTCGGTTGCTGTGGCCGGTCAAGCAGAAGTACGGCAACAAGATTTCGTGGGCCGATCTGCTGGTGTTCGCCGGTAACGCGGCGCTCGAGTCCATGGGGTTCGAAACGTTCGGATTCGGCTTCGGTCGGGAGGACATCTGGGAACCGGAAGAGGTCTTCTGGGGTCCCGAGGATCAGTGGCTGGGCACCGACAAGCGATACTCCGGCGAACGGGAGCTCTCCAAGCCCCTCGGTGCCACCACCATGGGCTTGATCTACGTCAATCCCGAAGGCCCCGAGGGAGAGCCGGATCCGGTGGCCGCGGCCCACGACATCCGGGAAACCTTCGCGCGGATGGCGATGAACGACGAGGAGACTGCGGCGCTGATCGTCGGTGGGCACAGCTTCGGCAAGACGCACGGTGCCGGTCCGGCCGACAAGATCGGGCCCGAACCCGAGGGTGCTCCCATCGAACAGCAGGGCCTGGGCTGGAAGAACGGCTACGGCAAGGGCAAAGCCGAGGATCAGATCACCAGCGGGCTCGAGGTGGTCTGGACGGAGACTCCGACGCAGTGGGGTAACGGCTACCTGAAGAATCTCTACGGATACGAGTGGGAGCTCACGAAGAGCCCCGCCGGCGCGTGGCAGTTC
>CAFBLX010000040.1_pt1 | contig 15881 bp, 16 predicted proteins | sample 7268311 | NCBI WGS metagenome assembly CAFBLX01 (sample SAMEA6814046, study PRJEB35770) | freshwater metagenome | biome: Freshwater; feature: Freshwater reservoir; material: water | place: Czech Republic | collected 2017-05-23 | depth 30m m | reverse complement strand
CTCTCGGCCCACCAGGCCGGTAGTTCGTCCACCGGGTTCAGCACCTGCCCGCTTTCCCCGCCGCGATAGAGGGGGTCCGGATGAATGGGACTGCTCAGATAGGTCGACCCGTCCGCCGAGCGCAGCTCGATGTACTCCGGTCGAGAGGGGGCGACATCGCCCGTCGGTGCAGCCCCCGAGATCTGTGACTGCACCGGCGAACGATCGGGTGCGGCGATCCCGACTTCGTCACTCGCACAACCTGATACGAGAAGAACGAACGTCAGGATCGCCGTCCACAGCCAGCGGGTGTTACGAGGTGGCATCGGTGGAGCTGCGGCGACGCAGGTAGAACGCGCCACCGGCAGCTGCGACGACGACCACGCCGACACCGGCCAGGATCACCGGGGTGTTCGACGAGCTGTCCGAAGCGCCCGACGCCTCGTTCGAGGAATCGCCGAGTGCCAGATCGACCGGCGGGAGCTCTCCGGCCACGCTGACGACGCCGTTGTCGTCGGTGGTGAAGTAGTCCGCGACGGTGAAGGATCCGTCCTCGTTCTTGACGCCGACGAGCGAGACTCCGGTCTTGTCGACGACGACGGTGTTCTCGTCGACCTCGGTGACGGGTACGTCTTCCTTCACGGTGTTGCCGAGGTTGATGGTCCACTCGAACTTCGGTCCGCTGGCTGCCAATTCGGCTGCCTCGGCCTTGAGATCGGCCTCGGCCTTCGCCTTGGCGTCGGCTTCGGTCTTGGCGGCCGTTGCGGCGTCCTGAGCCGTCTTCAGCGTGGCTGCTGCCTCCGTGGCCTTGGTCTTGGCGGTCGCGGCTGCGTCGGTCTTGGCCTGCAGGTCGGCGTTCGCCGTCTCGACGGCCGTATTCGCCGTCACCAGTGCCGCTGCGGCTGCGTCGGCCTTGGCCTGCAACTCGGCGACATCGGCGTCCGACGGCGCGGAATCGAGTGCAGCCTGGGCAGCGGTTGCCGCCTCGGCCTTGGCGTCGGCATCGGCCTTTGCTGCGTCGGCTGCAGTGCGGGCGTCGGCTGCGGCCTTCTCGGATGCAGTGTCTTCACCTGCGGCGGCCTCGGCGGCGGCTTCGAGGTTCTTCGCGTTCTGCTCGGCCACTGCAGCCACTGCGGCAGCGGTCTGAGCCTCGATGTTCAGTGCCAGCGACTTCGCGGCAGTGGCAGCGGCAGCGCGAACTGCAGCGGTCACCTTGGCGAGATTGAAGTTCTTGAACGAATCCTGAACAGCGGTAACGGAATCCGCGAGTGCCTTGTTCGATGCGTCGGCATCGACCTTGGCGGTGGCGGCGAGTTCGGCCTTCGCGTCGGCGTCTGCACGAGCCGCCTCGGCTGCGGCGGTGGCGTCGGGGTCGCCCGAGACGGCTGCGGCTTCGAGCTCCTTCGCCTTCGCCTCTGCCTCGGCTGCGACTGTTGCAGCGCTGTCGGCGGCGGCCTTGGTTTCGTCGGCCTTGGTCTTCAGTTCGGCAGCGGTGTTCTTCGCTGCGGTGACCGCTGCGCTCGCTGCTGCGCTCTCGACCTTGGCGTTCGAGGCGGCCGTGACGGCGGCCTTGGCCTTGACGTCTGCCTCGGCAGCAGCAACCTCGGCCTTGGTGGCGTCGGTGCTCGCGGTGGCCTCGGCTGCCTTGGCCGTCTCGAGTCGTACCTGGGCGGCAGCCGATGCGGCTGCGGCTTCCTTGCTGGCGGCCTCGGCGTCGGCGATCGCCTTCTTCTCGGCGTCGGACAACTGCGGAATGACGTCGAGATTGACTGTGGCCGTGCCGTCTTCGTTGAACACGACGCCGCCGGTGATCTGCGGCAGTGGACGAACGGCGGAGGGGGCTTCGGGTGTCGGGACTGCGGCTGCGGCGGCCGCGGCTGCGTCCTCGGACGTGACGGCCGGGACAGGTGCGTCGATCTGTCCTTCGGCTGTTGCGGTGCCCGATCCTTCTACTGCGGCACCCTGTTCGCCTGTGGGAGCGGCGGGTTCGACGCTTTCGGATTCTTCGCCCGCCGGTGCTTGAACCTCGGAGCTCTCTGGGGGCTCTTGTTGAGCACTGGCGATTCCCGGTGCGGCGATGGACAGGGACAGTGCCATGGCGGCCCCGGCTGCGGCGAGGCGCGCCTTCTTGGACCTGGCGATCGACTTCTGCGACATGGAGATTGTGGCCCTTCGGTCAGTGGCAGCAGTGAGCTGCGCGCACCCGTCCTCCCACGCGGAACGAGTGTTGTTGGTGAGTCACACGAACAACCGTGATGACGTGACCGTAAACCAACCGGACGGTACATCGAACCGAAAAGTCCTTTACTGAGGTATTGGTTACCAAAGTGTTACTGATGAGACGGATGTGACGAATGAGGCCATTGATACACGTCGACGGCCGAGAGCGATGCTCTCGGCCGTCGGATCCAGCGGTTGATCGAAAGGCTCAGTCGCCTACTGTCACCGCGCGGGCCTCGTCGATGCTGTGCGGTGCCGGCTCGTGTTCGTCCACGTGGGCGAGGACTTTTCGGCCGCTTGCAAGGACGACGATGGCCAGGGCCGTGCAGGCCGCGCCGACCCAGAACGGGACGTGCATGTTGGATTCACCGAGCTTGCCGGCCAGGTAGGGAGCGGCGGCACCGCCGGTGAAGCGGACGAAGCTGTAGGCCGCCGACGCGGTCGAGCGCTCCACCGGCGCCGAGATCATGACGGTCTCGGTGATCAGAGTGTTGTTGACGCCCAGGAACAGGCCGGCCACGACGGTTCCGACGATCAGGACGGTCTTGTTCTCGGTGAACATCGCCATGACGCCGAGGTCGACGGCGAAGAGCAGGAGCGAGAGCATCATCATGTTCAGCGTTCCGTAGGCCCGCTGCAGTCTCGGTGCGATGAACACCGATGCCACGGCCAGGCAGAGGCCCCAACCGAAGAAGATGAAACCGATCGAGTAGGTGCCCATGTCCAGGGGGAACGGGGTGTACGCCAGCAGGGTGAAGAATCCGTAGTTGTAGAGCAGTGCGGTGATGCCGACGGTCAGCAGTCCGCGGTGTCGCAGTGCCCGGAACGGATCGAGGATCGACGTGGTGTGCGCGGGCTTGGGGGTGTCCGGGAGCATGACGATCAGCAGGATGAATGCGATGGCCATCAGTACCGCGACGCCGAAGAACGGTCCGCGCCAGCTGAATCCGCCGAGTAGGCCGCCGACCAGCGGGCCGGTTGCTATTCCGATGCCCAGTGCGGCCTCGTAGAGGATGATCGCGCGGGCGACGCCGCCGGATGCTGCGCCGACGATGGTCGAGAGCGCCGTGGCGATGAACAGGGCGTTGCCCAGTCCCCAGCCGGCGCGGAATCCGATGATCTCGCCGACGGAACCGGACATGCCGGCGAGGGCGGCGAAGACCACGATGACGGCCAGGCCGGCCAGCAATGTGCGCTTGGGCCCGAATCGGCTGGACACGACGCCGGTGATGAGCATCGCGACGCCGGTGACGAGCATGTAGCTGGTGAACAGCAGCGACACCTGAGACGGCGAGGCGTGCAGTTGTTCGCCGATCGGCTTGAGGATCGGGTCGACCAGACCGATACCCATGAAGGCGATGACGCTGGCGAACGCGACGGCCCACACGGCGCGCGGTTGCCTCAGCAGGCTGTCGGGGGAGGTGCTGGTGGTCACGAAAGAGTTCCTCTCTTTTCGCGATCGACGGGTTCGAGGATGCTGCGAAGCTCGCTCAGGCCGTCGGTCAATTTCTGGATTTGTTCCGGGTCTCGGTCGGACAGGTACGGGACGAGTCCGTCGACGATGTGACGGCGACTCGCGGCGAGCCACCGATGGCCGGCCTCGGTCATCTCGACGAGCACGGCCCTCGAGTCGTCGGGGTCGGACGTCTTGGTCACCAGGCCGTTCTTGCCCAACTTCGCGAGCAGTGCCGTGGCCGAGGGCTGCGAGCATCGGTCCAACTCGGCGAAGGTGCTGATGCGCAAGGGCTGATACTCCTCGAGCAGCGACAGTGCCCGCATCCACGCTCTGGGCCATTCGTCGCTGCCGAACCGGGCAGCCAAGCGAACGAAGCGTGACGAACTGGTGACCAGCTCCGAGACCAGATCTTTGAGGTCGTCGTGGGAATGGCTCACCGGTTTATTGTTACATACACTAACTATCTATCGCAATGCGAGGCTCACCTGCCGTTGAAATCGGGTGGGGTGAGCTCGGGGAGTGAGAGCGGATCAGTGTCGACTCAGTAGATCGGCGATCTCGCGATCCCACTCGGCGTTTCGGCGCCCGTCATATCGGAAGCGCATGACGTAGTAGAAGCCGATCAGCGCAGTGGCCGCCAGGATCCAACTTCCGACGGCACTGAAGATCGCGGCAGCGACGACATCCGACGAGGTCAGTGGCCGCAGGCTCAGCTCGCCGGCGTCGTTCACCCAGATCTGAGCGGTCGTACCTACCGGCGACCCGGTGTCGACGCTGACGCGGCCGGTGTGCTCGACGCCTCGGTAGACCCACTGCGAGGGAACGGCCGTCACGGCGGCACCGTTGGTGGAGTCGAAGCTGGTCGCGGCAGTCGGTGCCACGGTTGCGACATCGGTCGTGGTGGCCGTCACCTGGTGGATCGACGTGCGCTGCTCGTCGAGTCGTTGCTGCTGCTCGGAGTAGGCACCGATGCCGATCCACAGTGAGAACGGCACCATGACGATCAACAGGGTGACGACCCAGCGCTTGATCTGTGCCTGGCGGAGGTCGCAGTCGCGGAGAAGCGGATTGGGGTAGCCGACGACCTCGTCACCTGCGATGCGAGTGTGCCCGGTGAGTTTGCGGCGCATGATGGTCCCCAGTGCTTTCGAAAATGATCCGACCGACCTGTCCACGATGCCCACGCTCACTGCGAGTATCAAGCGATAGGGGTCAGGGTCACATGTGACGGTCGTTATGACGTATTCGCCCCGGAAAGGTCGGAAGTGAACATCGATCGGGTGGGATATGCCCGCGTTGCCGCGTCGGTAGCAGGTGCGGTGACAGTGCTCGGGGCGTGGACGGGCTCGGCACGGCTGCAGAAGATCGCGAAGCCGCTGATCGTTCCTGCATTGGCCACCGCCCTCGATCCGGTACACGACCGGGTGCTGGCGTCGGGGCTGGTCGCAGCCACCATCGGCGACGTGCTGTTGATCGACCCGGACGACGACTCGGCGCTCGAACTCGGTGCCACTGCATTCGGAGTCATGCAGAGTTGCTACACGTTTCTGCTGTGGCGTCGTGGTGCGCGACCGGTTCTGCTGGACGCCGTTCCGCGATACGCGGGCTGGCTGGCCGCGTCGATCCTGCTGGCTCGACGCCAACCGGCGGTCGCCCCGACCCTGTCGGCCTACGGCGGCGTGCTCGCGACGACGTCGACGTTGTCTGCGCGGTCGGTCTCGCGTGGGGGTGATCGCCGGCTCGTCGTGGGCGGCATCCTGTTCACGGTGTCCGACGCGCTGATCGTCCACCGACGACTGTTCCTCACCGACGAACGGCAGCGCCGCACGGCGGAGGCGGTGATCCTGTCCACGTACGTGGCCGCTCAGATGTTGCTCGTCGACGCCCTGGCCACTACTCGTCGACGCCGTGACGGGGAAGCAGCAGAACCCGCTCTCGATGGGCCGGGTCCACTCGAACGGCGATGACCGTGCCCGGCTCGAAGTGTGCGGTGTCGGCTCGGGGAATGCCGTAGACGATCTTGCCGAAGTAGCTGCTCGAGCCCGGCACGGTGAACTCCAGGTCCAGCTCGGCGGTGTCGTCGTCGATGCGCCGGATCGCGTCCACCGTCGCCCACCCCTCGACGCCGTGTTCGATCAGATCCTTCTGCTCGCGCGTGGGGCGTCCAGCGATCATCATGGCCAGGCCGAGGGCCGCGCCGAATCCGGCCACCAGGGCTGCCAACTGGTACGGCAATGTGCCGGGCGGGGTCTTGTCCACGAGCCAGCCGATCCAGACTGCCAGCACTATCGAATAGCCGATCGCCACGACGACGACGGCTCGCACGATCCTCGAGTCGTTCACTTCGGTACTCCTGTGCCGTCGGGAGACGGCGTTCGATCGATCGGAGATTGGGGGTTACTCGTAAGTAGGGTTACATGTACGGTGATCGATGTGACTCGACCAACTGTCTTCATCTCAGGTGCCGCGGCCGGCATCGGCCGTGCAACGGCACTCAAGTTCGCTGCCAACGGTTACCTCGTCGGTGCGTACGACATCGACGAGACCGGTTTGGCGTCACTCGGCAAGGAAGCTGCTTCGCTCAGCGGTCGGGTGTTCACCGGTACTTTGGATGTAACCAACTCCGACCAGTGGGAAACCCGGTTGAAGGAGTTCGTTGCCGAGGGTGACGGTCGACTCGACATCTTGATCAACAATGCCGGGATCCTCGCTGCAGGGGCCTTCGAAGACATGCCGCTCTCGGTGCATCGCCGCCAGATCGACATCAACGTCAACGGCGTCGTCTACGGCACCCACGCTGCATTCCCCTACCTCAGGGACACCCCGGGCGCGCAGGTCGTCAACCTGTGCTCGGCCTCGGCCATCTACGGTCAGCCCGAGTTGGTGACGTACGGCGCATCCAAGTTCGCGGTGCGCGGCATCACCGAGGCGTTGGATCTCGAATGGAGCAAGTACGACATCGCGGTCAAGGCCATGTGGCCGCTGTTCGTCCAGACGGCGATGACCGAGAAGATCTCGACGGGCACCACGAGCTCGTTGGGCATCAAGCTCACCGTCAAAGATGTGTCCGACGCGATCTTCGACGCCACCCGTCCGGTGAAGCGCCGGTTGCACAAGGTGCACTTCCCGGTCGGGCTGCCCTCCAAGGCGCTCTCGCTCGGTTCACGGTTCTCGCCTGCGTGGCTCACCCGTGAAGTCAACCGCCGTCTGAGCCACACCTAGAACGCCGCACCGGACGATGCCGGCGCTGCGCCGGTATCGTCTGTCTTTCGAGCAGTAGGTGTCGAAAGGTGGGTCGGGTTTTCTTCATGCTGAGCACGGTGCGGTCGAGCAGGACAAGACAATTCGGGACAGTGCGATTCGGAACGGTGCGGGCGTGGGCGGTCGCTGTCGGGGTCGGGTCGGCGCTCGTCCTCACCGGCTGCAGTAGCGAGTCGGCTGCGCAAGCGCCGCCTCCGTCGTCGACCACCACCCCCGTGCCGACCACCACCCCCGTGCCGACCACCACGACGACCGCACCGACCACGACTCCGCCGCCGGTGACGACCACGTCGGAAGCGCCGCCGCCCCCGCCGGTCGAACCACCCCCACCGGTCGCGGAGCCGCAGACGACGTATGCCGCGATCGGCGGGGCCTATTACTTCACTTCGCCCGACGGGCTGTTTCAATGCGGCATCGTGCCGCTGTCGAGTCGCACCGAGGCCGGCTGTCAAGGCACGACCACCCCGGTTCCGCCGCGGCCCGACGACTGCATGATCAACTGGGGCAACGGTATTCGCGTGACCAACGACGGTCCCGCGGCATTCATGTGTTCCGGGGGAGTGGTGTACACCTCGGGTGGCGAGTCGATGGATCCGCCGCTGGCTGTCGGTGCGACCATCGCCGAGGGTGGCTACACCTGTACCTCGGCCGAGAACGGTATCTCGTGCGCGAACGACGCCACCGGTCACGGATTCCGGATCGCGCCCGACAGTAACGAAATCTATTGAGCGAGAACGAGATCGACGGCCAACCGGCCGAAGCCGGTCCCACCGAATGGGGTGAGAACCCGAACGGCGTCGGCCCGTGGTCGGACACCCACGACGAGCCGCCGCCCGCCGACCCGCGACTGGACCCCGAACTACTCGCCGCCGGTGATCGACGCAATGTCGTCGACGCATATCGATACTGGCGACGCGAGGCCATAGTCGCCGACATCGACACGCGCCGTCATTCACTGCACGTCGCCATCGAGAACTTCGCGAACGACGCGAACATCGGCACCGTGGTGCGCACGGCCAACGCCTTCGCTGCACAGGCGGTGCACATCGTCGGGAGGCGTCGATGGAACCGTCGCGGCGCGATGGTCACCGACCGGTACCAACACATTCACCACCACGATTCGGTGGAGGCGCTGATGGCGTTCGCCGAGGACCAGGGACTCGTCGTCGTCGCCGTCGACAACACCCCGGGCTCGGTGCCGATCGAAACGGCTGAATTGCCGCGCAACTGCCTGCTGCTGTTCGGCCAGGAGGGTCCCGGCGTCTCCGATAGTGCGCGGGAGTCCGCGTCCATGACGGTCTCGATCGCGCAGTTCGGGTCGACACGCAGCATCAATGCCGGTGTTGCGGCCGGGATTGCGATGCACTCGTGGATTCGTCGCCACGCCGATCTCGATACCGCATGGTGAAGACAGGGCCTTACCAGGACGGGATGTAACGGTTCGGCAACGGTAGTGGCAGGATTGCGGGTATGCAGGAGTTGTGGTCGCAGCGTGCCGACGCTGCGGAGGGGGCCGTCGTCGCACGGCACATGCGTCGGCTGTGGGGACTGCCCGGTACGGCGCTCGGAGTCGTCGCGTGGCCGCCCGTCAAGCATGAGCGTGCCTTCCTGCGCTGGCACTACTGGTGGCAGGCACACCTGCTCGACTGCGCAGTGGATGCCGCCGACCGCGAACTCACCACAAAACGTCGACGACGCCTGACGAAAATCACCCGCGCGCACCGCACCCGAAACCTCACCGGCTGGACCAACAACTACTACGACGACATGGCCTGGCTCGGGTTGGCTCTCGAACGTGCGCAGCGTCAGCACTTCGTCGGAAACCGCAGCGGCATCCAGCAGATCGAGATGGAACTGTTCGACGCCTGGGCTCCGGCCGAAGGCGGCGGCATCCCGTGGCGCAAGAAATCCGACTTCTACAACGCGCCGGCCAACGGCCCGGCCGCGATCATGCTCGCCCGCACCGGTCGGCTCTGGCGGGCCCAGGAGATGTCGGACTGGATGGACCGCACCCTGCGTGACTCGCGCACCGGATTGATCCTCGACGGCATGCATTCCACCCGCGCCCTCGTCGACGCGGGCAAGTCCGGCGAGGTCGAACGCGCGATCTACAGCTACTGCCAGGGCGTCGCACTCGGCCTGGAAACCGAACTCGCACTCCGTCTCGGCGAGCCGAGGCACGCGCAGCGCGTCCATGCGCTGGTCGACGCCGTCGAGAACCACCTCACCCGCAACCTCGTCATCACCGGCGGCGGCGGGGGAGACGGGGGCCTGTTCAACCCGATCCTCGCGCGCTACCTCGCGTTGGTGGCCACCGAACTACCCGGCGACACCGACGCCGACGACCGTGCACGAGAGGTTGCGGCCGCAATCGTCCTCGCCTCGGCCGAGGCCGCATGGGAGAACAGACTCGAAGTGGAGGACAACCCACTGTTCGGTGCCGACTGGACCCGCGAAGCACGATTCCCGGGGCAGGGCCTGCACATCGCCACCTTCGCCGAGGGAACGGTCCGACCGTCCGAGGTGCCCGAACGCGACCTGTCCGTGCAACTCGGTGGCTGGATGCTCATGGAAGCGGCCTACCGCGTCTGCGCTGCTGGATTCTAGGTCGTTCCGCAGGCTGCACTCCCGCGGATTCTAGGTCGTTCCGCAGGCTGCACTCCCGCCGGTTTTCAGGTCGTTCCGGGTCCTACTCGACAACCTCGTCGACGACGATCGTCTCTTCGGGACGCGCCATTTCCTTGCGGTATTGCAAGATGCCCAGACCCGTTCCGACGACCAGCAGCACGATCATGCTGATCAGCACCGCGGGCATCAGCCACGGGATGCGTTGGATGAACGAGCCGAAGTAGAAGCCGACGAGCAACAGCACCGGTGCCCAGATGATCGCGCCCAGAGTGCTGGCGATGGTGTAGCGACGGTGATCCATCTTCGCGGCCCCGGCGACCATCGGGCACAGCGTGCGCACCCACGGGATCCAACGCGCGACGAGAACCGCCCAGAATCCGTGCTTTTCCAGCAGCAGATTGACCTTGTGCAGGTTCTTGGTGTTGAGGTACTTGCCGTTCTTGCGGGCCACCAGCGTCGAACCGGTTCGGTGGCCGATCATGTATCCCACCTGGTTGCCCGCGATCGCCGCGACCATCGCACCGACCGAGAGAGCCCAGATGTGGCCGGTGCCCGACGCGTGCGTCGCCATGACGATGCCCGCAGTGATCAGCATCGAGTCACCGGGTAGGAACAGGCCGATGATCACCGCGCATTCGATGAACACGAATGCCATCACGATCACCCACACGACCAGCGGACCCGCCGACTGCAGCGGTCCGAAACTGCCGACGGCCTCGGTGGACACGGTCTGCAGTGCGGTGGCGGTCAATGCTGTGGCGCTCAGTGACACGGGCTCGATCGCTTTCGGAATTTCTCGATCAGGACTTGGAGTCCGGGGCGTCGGCTTCGATCGCGTCGGCTGCTTCCCCGAGTGGAGTCTTGCGGGCCTTGATCATGCGCTTGCCGACCTCGATCACGATGGGCAGTACGGACACGGCGACGATCAGCAGGAAGATGATGTCGACGTGGTCGCGGATGAACGCGATCTGTCCGAGCAGGTACCCCAGAACCGTGACACCCGCGCCCCACAGGATGCCGCCGACGACGTTGTACGTCAGGAACAGCGAGTACTTCATGTGCGACGCACCGGCGACGACCGGCGCGAACGTCCGCACGATGGGTACGAATCTCGCCAGGATGATCGTGATCGGGCCGTGCTTCTCGAAGAAGACGTGCGACTCGTCGATGTACTTCTTCTTGAAGAATCGGGCGTCGTTCGTCTTGAACAGGGCGGCACCACCCTTGGTGCCGATGAGGAAACCGACCTGGTCCCCGAGGATCGCCGCGATGGGAATCAGGATGACCAGCGTCCAGATGGACGCGAAGGGCTCGATCTCGGTGGACTTCGACGCCGCGATCAGACCGGCTGTGAAGAGCAACGAGTCGCCGGGCAGCAGCGGGAACAGCAGGCCCGACTCGATGAACACCACCAGCAGCAGACCGATCAGGACCCAGTGACCGAAGGAATTGAGCAGGTTCACCGGATCGAGGAAACCGGGCAACAGGGCCAGATTCGTCGTCACCGATTCCGAAGCAGCAAGAAGACTCACCGCGCCCACACTACCGGCCGAAACCGGCAACTCCTGAACAGTCGGTGTCGGCCGACCGTGAACTCGATGGCCTGTTCGGCACCCCTCGACGGACAACCACCCGAGAGGGACGTGAGCGGGTACGCACGACACCGAGCCCGGAGGTTGCCATACTGCACAGGACACAATCGAACTTTCAATGGAGGAATGACGCCGTGCCTATCGCAACTCCCGAGGTCTACGCCGAGATGCTGGGCCGGGCGAAGGAACACAAGTTCGCCTTCCCGGCAATCAACTGTGTGGGTTCCGAGTCCATCAACGCCGCCATCAAAGGCTTCGCCGACGCGGGTAGCGACGGCATCATCCAGTTCTCGACCGGCGGCGCAGAATTCGGCTCCGGCCTGGGTGTGAAGAGCATGGTCACCGGCGCTGTCGCGCTCGCCGAGTTCGCTCACGTCGTGGCTGCCGAATACGACGTCACGATCGCGCTGCACACCGACCACTGCCCCAAGGACAAGCTGGACACCTATGTGCGTCCGCTGCTCGCGATCTCGCAGGAGCGCGTCGACGCCGGCAAGAACCCGCTGTTCCAGTCGCACATGTGGGACGGATCGGCCGTGCCGATCGACGAGAACCTGGAGATCGCGAAGGATCTGCTGGCCCGCGCTGCGGCCGCGAAGATCATCCTGGAGATCGAAATCGGTGTCGTCGGCGGCGAGGAAGACGGCGTCGAGGCCGAGATCAACGACAAGCTGTACACGTCGAACGAGGACTTCCTCAAGACCGTCGAGGCACTCGGTGCCGGAGACGCCGGCTCGCGCTACCTGCTGGCGGCGACGTTCGGCAACGTGCACGGCGTCTACAAGCCGGGCAACGTCAAGCTCAAGCCGTCCGTTCTCGCCGACGGTCAGCGTGTGGCCAGCGAGAAGCTCGGCCTGGCATCGGGCTCGAAGCCGTTCGATTTCGTCTTCCACGGCGGATCGGGCTCGGCGAAGAGCGAAATCGAAGAGGCGCTCGAGTACGGAACGGTGAAGATGAACGTCGACACCGATACCCAGTACGCATTCAGCCGCCCGATCGCCGGACACTTCTTCTCCAACTACGACGGTGTGCTCAAGATCGACGGCGAGGTGGGCAACAAGAAGGCCTACGACCCGCGCAGCTACCTCAAGAAGGCAGAAGCCGGAATGACGGCCCGTGTGATCGAGGCCTGCAACGACCTGAAGTCGGCCGGACGCAGCGTCAGCGCCGGATAAGCGGCCGCACCCCATGTGAGCGGAACCTCGTAGTGGGCTACGAAGTTCCACTCACATGGCTACTCAGCTGCACACCTTCCACTGATCGCCGTCGAGGCTCAGGTCGAAGGTGCGCGGCGAGCGATCGTTCGGGTTGGCGTCCGTGTGGGCGATGACCTGAGCGATCGCCGTGGTGTCGTCGGTGACCTGGATGGCGTCGATGCTGTCGACGGTCGGGATGTTGCCCTGCTCCACGGACACCCGATGCACGTCGGCGAACTCCGCGTCCGGGATGTCGCGGTAGAACGTCGCCAGGTCTCCGCAGGACGTGCTGCGCAGCGTGGCCAGATCCCCGGCGGCCAGCGCCCTGGTGAACGACTCGACCGTCGTGCGAATCTGCGCTTCCGGGGAGTCCTCGACGCTCGTGCGGTCGATCAGCAGGTACGCACCGGCGGCCACTGCCGCGATCACGACTACCGCGGCCACCAGAGCCGCCCACCACTTCTTGTGACTCGGTTTGTTCGGTTCCGCAGCCGGCGGTCCGACGCGGCGTGGTCCGACCTGCTGCGGCCGAGCTTTCTGCGGTTCGATCTTTCTGGGCGCGATCTTTTGGGGCGCAATCTTCTGGGGCTCGGCTTTTCGAGGCGCAGCTACCGGCGAATCGGCTGCAGGTGCAGCGATCTTCTCGGTGGAGGCGTCCGTCGATTCGTCGGCCGGCTTCTTCTTGTTCAGGTCGATCTTGGTCGTGTCGGCCTCGGGGGTCGCATTGTTCTTCTCGTCCGGCATGCGTTCTCCCTCGTTCACCGAATTCCTCGAAAGCTGTAAGTCCGAAATTTCGTCAGCTGGCAGCCTATCGACCGCGTGTGCAGCGCAGCGTGAGCGCCGCCGGGGGTGTTCGGACACGATTGGGTGACGTAGGGGCACAATGAGCGCCATGACTTCTTTCGGTGATCTGCTCGGACCTCAACCAACGCTGTTGCCCGGCGACGACGAGGCCGAATCCGCACTGCTGAATCACGAGGCTCCCGAGACGGTTGCTGCGGCCCATCCGACGGCGTCGATCGCGTGGGCGTATCTCGCCGAGGCCGCTCTCGAATCGGGTGCCACCATCACCGCGTACGCCTATGCGCGTACCGGTTATCACCGAGGTCTGGACCAGTTGCGTCGTAACGGATGGAAGGGATTCGGGCCGGTCCCGTACAGCCATGAGCCCAACCGCGGATTCCTCCGATGCGTCGCAGTCCTCGCCAAAGCCGCCCGCGACATCGGCGAGCACGACGAGTACGCCCGCTGCCTCGACCTCCTCGAAGACTGTGATCCCAAAGCAGCGGAAGCGCTCGGCCTGGGCTGATCGGGCCCGCGCGAGCCGGGCGCGTGGCCGAACCCGGATGAAGGCGGGCACCGAGCGGCTGCGGTTGTCGTTGTTGCCCATCGTGCAGTGCGCGTTGGCGGCCGGAGTCGCGTGGTTCGTCGCCACGGACCTCGTCGGTCACGAACGTCCGTTCTTCGCGCCCATTGCGGCCGTCGTCTCGCTCGGTGTGTCCCTCGGGGCGCGGTTGCGCCGATCGGCCGAGCTGGTGGCCGGCGTGACGGTCGGCATCGGCGTCGGCGATCTGTTGATCTCCCTGATCGGCAGTGGGCCGTGGCAGATCGCGCTGGTGGTCGTGTTGGCGATGTCGGCCGCGGTGTTCCTCGACGGCGGCCCCATCATCGCGATGCAGGCCGGATCGTCCGCGGTGCTGGTGGCGACCCTCATTCCGCCCGGCAACATGGGTGGCCCCAACCGCATGGTCGACGCGTTGGTCGGTGGTCTGGTGGGCATCGCGATCGTGGCGTTGATTCCGACGCATCCGGTGTGGCGGGCGCGTAAGGATGCGGCGAACGTGTTGGCGACTGCGGCGAGTGTGTTGCAGAAAGTGGCCGACGGGTTGGTGGCCAACGACCCGAAGCCCATCGAGGATGCGTTGCGCAAGGCTCGGGCGACGCAGTCCGGAATCGATGCTCTGCGGACCGATCTCAAGGGCGGCCGGGAGATCGCGCGCATTTCTCCGATGTACTGGAATCATCGCACTCGGTTGGCGGCCCTGGCGGCGACAGCCGACCCCATCGACAACGCTGTTCGCAATATTCGGGTGCTGGCTCGGCGGTCGTTGACCTTGGTGCGCGACGACGAAATTCTGGACCCGCGGGTGGTCGACGAGGTGGAGAAGCTGGCGCATGCGGTGGAAGTCCTACGTCAAATGATTCTCGCCGATCCGGGGCAGAAGCCGGATGCGGCGGAGGCCGCGCGGGTGTTGCGGTCGGTCGCTGCCGGAGCGAAGCCGGAACTGATCTCGAACGCCGGGTTGTCGGCGACGGTGGTGCTCGCTCAGTTGCGGTCGATCATCGTCGATCTGTTGCAGGTCGCCGGGCTCAAGCGCATCTCTGCGCTGGCGACTCTGCCGCCGACGGTCAAGCATCCGCACGTCCCGCCGGAGTTGTGACCCGAGCACACCATTGCATATATGCGTATGTACGCATATGGTGACTGCCTGAAGTCGTTGCAGTCACGAGGGGGAGTCATGGGCGCGGGTCACGGACACAGCCACGGCGTGGGTGGTCATTCGCCCGACGGCGCGGGACCGCCCAGATCTCGGGTTCGCAAGATGATCGTGGCGTTGGCCGTTCTGGTGGTGTTCCTGGTGGTCGAACTGACCGTGGCGCTGGCCATCGGCTCGCTCGGTCTGCTGGCCGATGCCGGCCACATGCTCACCGACGTACTCGGAATGTCGATGGGCTTGATCGCTCTCGTCCTTGCACGGAAGGGAAGTGCCGCAGCGGCAAGGACATTCGGTTGGCACCGTGCCGAGGTGCTCACCGCGATCGCGAATGCTGTTCTGCTGCTGGGCGTTGCGGCGTTCATCATGTACGAGGCGATATCTCGCATCGGCGATGCGCCCGAGATCCCCGGTCTTCCGTTGATTCTCACCGCTGCGGCCGGTCTTGCCGCGAACATCGTCGTCATGATGCTCATCCGCGGCGATGCGAAGGACTCCCTCGCCGTTCGCGGTGCCTACATGGAGGTGCTGGCCGACGCCGTCGGCAGCGTCGGTGTGTTGGTTGGCGGTGTGCTCATGCTGGTGTTCGGGTGGACCTGGGTCGACATCGTCGTCGGCGTGCTCATTTCGCTGTGGGTGGTTCCGCGTGCGATCAAGCTCGCCGGGTCGGCACTGCGCATCCTCACTCAGGCGAGTCCTGCCGATGTCGACGTGGACGCGTTGACCGGCGATCTGAGCGCCCTTCCCGGAGTGACGGGAGTGCACGACCTGCATGTGTGGACCCTGACCACCGGAATGGACGTGGCCACCGTGCACCTGGAATGCGAGGGATCGTCGTCGATGGTGCTCGATCGCGCGCGCTCGCTGCTGTCGACCTACGGACTCGACCATGCCACCGTGCAGGTCGAGCCGACCGCACACGGCCGAACCTGCAAGGAAGAGCTCACCTGGTGACGGTGCGTACCTCGGTTCCCGGACGCCAGACGTCGATCTGCATGTGATCGTCCACCAGTGACGTCAGTACCACTTCGCCGATGTCGAGATCGAACACGTG